>JAABUK010002174.1_pt1 | contig 35715 bp, 45 predicted proteins | sample 5559141 | NCBI WGS metagenome assembly JAABUK01 (sample SAMN10711869, study PRJNA513367) | rock metagenome | isolation source: Antarctica rocks | place: Antarctica: Victoria Land, Pudding Butte nord | collected 2016-01-03
AGCCTTGCTGTACCTTTGTGGTCCTGCCGAAAAACTTGTCCGGATCATTCGACAACAAACCGATGGGGTCATCAGCTGAGAGGCTAGTGAGATCCATTGCAGCTTCCACCTCATCTGGGGTAGCTCCAGGGGCCAGCTCCACCCCCAGAGTGGCTGTCACGTTTACGTATAATATACGCCTCTCAACCTACAAGACCAACAGAACAGACTGCTCACGAAGTCATGTCATATTTTGTGCTGTGCAGTCAGGAATGCCACAGACTGATGTGCACACATAGTCGTCTCTGTTGCAGCTGGACGAGTAATTGCCGCATGTCCATGCAGAACTCTGACAAGCCAAGACATGTGATGAGACGCCTGCTGGCAACTTGTGATTTGAGTGATGATGGTCTGGGTGTGCTAGAAGAGAAGCCAAAGCTGGTGCTGCATGCATGAGTCTACTGCTGGTCAGTGATTGCGCATGACTAAGCGGAACTGTGTTGCAGAGACAGGGCAACACACCTGTTGGACACCTGTGACGCTGACATCACCAAGAGAGATGTTAAAGGCACTGGCTGTGTCAGCTCGCACCAGCCATTCCAACACCTGCTCACTTGATGCATTCACACCCGCCTGGAAAAACAAGACAGTTCTGTCATAATGTTGTAAAGTCCTTATACAGTGCCTGCATTCCATGTCTTGATATCACTACAAAATGCCACATGTCAATTCGCAGCACGCCTCAACATGTGCTCCATATGGCCATAAATCAAACAGCAAGCAAGCGATGCCATTGACCGCATTGTGCAAATGCGTAGTGACCAGGTAGACAAGCAATGAGTGCTGCCACGTCACTGTCAAGCACTTGATTAGGGTCAAGTCATTCATGGACCAACAAAACATAGCATCCTCAATACCAGGCCAGAACACCAACTGATGACAGCATCACACCTCACACACCGACAGGCGCAGCAGTGACAAATTTACCATCACACATGCAACAAAAAAGGTGCATGTGCTGACATGCATTGACGCTGCATGCCAAGAGCAAGCGGAAGCTGCTGCCAGGGCACGTTCTCTATACACACAATCTGCTTCAGGCAGTGGGGCCACTGCACTGCAATAGACCACTCTCCACAGGCTCAAGTCTGGCACACTCACCTTGGAGGAAAGAAGATAAGCAAGTTTACGCTTTTCAGCAATCATGGCAGGAGTCTCATAAGGCGGCAGCCCAAAGCTATGACCATACTGGCAGCCTCCTAAGGCAGCAGCCCGGAGCAAGGGGTCTCACCTTGGAGGCAATGTCATCCAGTGCAGTGCCATTGAGCAGGACCCCAAAGGAGACAATGACAGCATAGCGGTAGCTGGGGCTGGCACCCGGCACCAGGGCCACTGGGCAGGAGCTACTGCCATCCTCCAGGTTGGTGGTGTTCTCCCCACACATGCTGCACAGCTGCGACCCCTATACATACCAAATTGCGATTTCAAAAGCTGGACACATGCGCTTTCGAAGCTGTTCTCGATGTGGAAGCATGTGGTTTTGAAAGCTGTTGTTGACCTGGAAACACGACCCTAAGCTGCTACCGTCTTCAAGCATTGTGGTGGTGATGATAAACTATGCTGCAAGGGGCAACGTACATGCATACAATGCCGTCCAGAGAAGTGAGTCTGCACTCACACATTGCACGCTGAGTTGGCTTCGTTGCCTGTGCAGCATTGTTTGATCTCAGGCTGCATGCTGAAACACAGGCTGTAACTTTTGTCTCAGGACACACTGGTATGTTCAGGCTGCCAGTGCATGATCATATATGCTATGCAGGAAAAGTGTATAACATCTTCTCTGCAATAAACACAGGGGCAAATGTACCATCTACCACAAGCATGCACTGCAATCAGCCATCAAAGCATAGCTGTCTAACCACCCGTCTTGCGTGCATTCTGAACACAATTTCTTTAGTGTGCGATATAGGAGAACAAATGCAGTGAGTCTCACGGTGTAGCTGCGCAGTCTGGCATGCATGAGGCTGCACAGACTGTGAAGGTATGTTCTGTACCTCAGAGGGAGAGTAAGTTCCAGTGATGCAATGCGAGCACTGGCTGGACCCCCATGAGCTGCTGTAAGTGCCCCCAGGGCAGGGCAGGCAGGCAGGGCTGTCTGGGTTCTCGGCGTAGTAACCAGGCATGCACATACTGCACTCCTTTGCATCTACAGTGTTGGATGCCCATCCAGCAGGGCAGATGCTGCACCAGGGCTCTTGGGCTGGGGGAGTGGGCCAGCCTGCAGACAGCACTAAAATCAGTACTTTGACCACAACATGATGCATTGATGGTGTGTTGTGTCATGCCGTTTCAGGGATGGTTGGTGGTCATCGTGATCACTGTCAAGTTGACATGGCAAGCCTGTGCAGGAGATTTTGCTACACACGCAAGGCATGTAGCCGAATCAAGGTTGACGCTGCCTGGTGATGATTAAATGTGCTTGCTGCACAAGCGAAATGAAGTTTGGGTCACTGTTTGACTGGAGCAGACCGCAGCAATACAAATGCAGCCTGCCATCAATAGCCAATGCTGTCACTCAGACATGAGATCAACAGCAGACCATGGGATATCAAACATAGTTATTGTTGTATCATGTGCAAGTTGAAAGGAAACAGGGATTCACAGTCAATACATTGCTTGACTGCTAGTGTGTGGCATACCTGGTGGCAAAGGGTCACGCAAGGCAGGGGTGTAGCCATACCTGGTGGCAGGGATTCGTGCAAGGCAGGGGTGGGGCCAGGGTCAATTTGAGTGCTGTTGTCATCAGGCTGCTCCATGACAAGCTCCCCAAAGTCCCCCAAAGGAGCAGCTTCCTCTGCAGCTGCACTCCCAGGTGCAGACGCCTCTGTGATGTTCCTTGTCACTGCAACACATGATACACTTGGTCAAGCAGACAATGATAGCAAAGCGTAAGCATCTGCTGATAGGTAGGTTGCAAGTCGCGCTGTTTGGCTGTCACTGCCGCGCTGTGCTTAAGCATTTCATATATGCTGAGCAGCCCGGTATAGTACTTGGCTTGTCATTAAATTGACGCCGAAAGGCATAGTCTAGTCTAGTCTTTTCTTTTCTTTTCACTTCATATATGGCGCCAGCTTCAGGGAAAAAAGAAGAGAAAAGATTACATCTTTGGCGCCAATTTCATGAGAAGCCAACTATTACACCGGGCTGCCCAGGCCAGCTTCGGGAATGACTTCATGGCGAGATCAGGCAAAGACAGACTGGTCAATGACGCAGAATACTTGCAGCTGAATGTGAGGAAGAGCGCACCAGACACAAAGTAGCGCTGGGAGGTGACGCCATCTTCAGCCACCACTACAATGGGGATGATGAGGGGCACCCCAGGCTGCAGCCCCAACACCAGTGCAGCCGGCAAGAATCCGGTATTGTTCCTGCGCAGCATGGTGTACTGTGACAAGTCTATTTGCAAGCTACTGAACACCACTTCGTGCAAGCACACCAGAATGCAAACCCAACGCCAGCAGGGAACTCACAATGTTGCTGCAATGCATGAAATGCCAGCAACACTTTGTCATCAAGTGATGGCAGGGTCATAAGAATAAATGTGCAGCATGCATGTCCAAAAACATCTCCAGAATATAGAAACACGTTTTTACTGTCCCCAGGCGTTTCTGAGCTTAAGATTTCAGTGTAGGGATGACGTTTTTGAATTGAACTATACGTTTCGGGATTTAAAAGAGCTGCTGTGGAGCCCTAGCATCAAACACAAGGCTTTGTGAAGCATGCCTCCCAGCTTGCCTCAGCTTCCTGCTGGCAACAGCTGTGAGCATGGCCTGCTGGGTTGGTGTCCTTTAGCTCATTGAATCTTACACTAACTTCAAGCTGTATACATCTGCATATTTGTGTTTGCATGCCCTATGGAAACAGGTACCTTGAAGAAGAGTTGGAGCGGCCGCTGGTATCAGCAATCTGGTCCGCCCCAACATCACCCCCCTGTGACAGCACCTGCCCCTTCACCTCCACCCTGATCCCATCCACATCAGGGTACAGCAACCTTGGCTGCAGGGACACCCATTTGGTTTCAGAGCTCACATTCACTCCCAGGGGCGTGTCAGGGTCGCAGCTGGGGACCCCAGATGAGGCTGCGTCACCACCTGCACCTGAGTCATCCTCAGCTGACTCAGGCTGAGACGAGTAAGCTGTGGGCAAGGCTTGAGCAGTGCTGGCACACACAGTGTAAACTGCCTGGGTGCTGTCTGTGACGTTGATGAGTGCCAGCTGGGCATGTTGTGGATTGGCCAAGCGCACCACTGACAGGGAGTACACTTTGGTGCGGTTGCCTGAGTCCACTGCGTCACCAGTGTTGGCACTCCCCTCAGCTTCCTGCGGCACGCCATTTTTCACTGGGATTCCCTGAGGTTGCAAGCATTTCTGGGTGTAGGTTGCATGTGAAATGCCACACACCAGGTTGCTTTTTGCGAGATGCAGTAGAGTCATCTAGAGTGAGCATATGCAGACTAACCAAAGGTCAGCTGATGCATATGGATGAGATGTGTGAGTAGGATGCAGCAGCATGCTTGGACTTGGGAAACAACAAGAGCAAGCACTGTGCTATTGACTGATATAAGTGTCGCACAGACTGAAGTCAAGTTGTCCATTCTTGCACACACATTTGCTTGAATCCTCCTGAACCTTTGTGCACATCATATGTCAACTAAATACCTATCAAGTTCAGCTGTCCACACGATGGTGACTGACATGCACCTGTGACATGCAGTGGACAATGGCTGATCAATCAGATTGTGGTATTTGCACCAAGGGCAGACTGTTAGGCAGCATGTCCTTCGACATAAGGCTATTCCAAGGTTGCCGAGTGTGTGAGTGCATGACAACAAACAAAAGATGCCAAGATGCACAGCTGCCTCTTTCTTACCTGATCAGCAGGCTCTGGGGCCGTGACAGCAATGCTGAAGTCATTCTGCCCCAGCTGCAGCGGCAAAAGGAAAGCGTTCTTGCTGCACACAGCATCCATGCTGTTCCCCGTGGCATTGCTGCTCATTGACTGCATGCCTGCGCTGTTCACCTCACTACTATTGGCAGAGCTGGATTCTGGCTCGGGAGAAGATGGTGGGTAGATGTACAACTCCCCCAGCGGGGTATTGTCAGAATCCAGAACTTCAAATGTTGCACCAGCTGCAGCAAACACAGCAGGAGTCTGGGTTGTGGACATGACGGTCATCCACAGTTTGTTAGCTTAGACGCTGTGGACATGGTGGGCTTTCAAGGCTGTTGCTTTAGAGTCATATATAGCAAGCAGCTTCAACAAATTCCATCTCAAAATTTTTGACATGGCGGCAACAGCAGAAACAAATGCTGATTTGAAGTCTGGCAATGCAGGAACATGCCAACAGGAGTCAACACTGCTGGCATCATCTTCAGCGCCTTGCTATGGTGAGTGTTGAGGAAATGTACACACAGATTGTGTATGTCGTTTTGCTGTCATTTCCTGTAGATGATTGAGAGTAATGCCTAAGCCCTACAGCCTGCCGGCAAACTTGTAATGCCATGCAATGGTGAAGCCATGACTACACATGGTCAACACAACTGGTTAGCAATTGCAACTGGCACTGACCTTCCAGTGTCTCAAAGCAAAGGGTGGCATCCTTGCAGTTTGCCCCGACCATGGCTCCATACTGAGCAACATCAGCCTGAAAGCTCGGGGAAAGGTCAAAGACAGTGCCACTCTGGCCCGTCAGCACCAGAGTTGACAGGCGAGCATCATCATCTGGGGACTCTATGGGTGCTACTGCTGGGACCAGAGCTGTAGACTCGTTGCCAGGTCTGCAAACAGGCAGAGCTCTGGAGTTACTGTTGATAATCTGAACCGAATCATCACAGATGCCTGTGGATGCGCAAATGAGAGCCTTGGATTCAGCAGGGAAGGTTCAGCAACGCATTACTTGACAGGCGATGCTGCTAACATTGGAGTTGCAGCAACATGGCTGAGCCTGCAGAGAGACAGCATTTGGATTTGTCTGTGGAGGTCAACAACTCCCCAGCTGAAGTTGCGGGGCCAGAGACAACTCAAAGCAGTAAACGCAGCAAAGCTGATCCTACTGTGGGGAGTCAGCTGGTTCTGCTGTCAGGATGATAGCTGCAGAACCATAGCAAGTGCTGCATGGTGGTGTACGACATCAGTGTGACATCCACAACCATGATTACTGGTCAATGGATTTCTGACGCATTGGCATGCTTGCCAGCTCTGCAGACAGCTGCAAGCTGCTGAAGCCTGAACAGGTCGAGCAATGATATGACAGGTGCGAAATAGGGAGAGCACAATCGCCTCCAGGTCACCTCTTGACTCACCTGTAAGTTCCAGGAGGACATTGTCCTGGCCTGACGCCAAAGATGTGAGCAGCTGTTTCGTTAGCAGTGCCCAGCGTCACAGCATTCCAAAGGTCTGTGATTGGAGCCTGCATGTGATACTCTGCCTCATAAGGGATGAGGGACCAGTTCACAGGAACGATAATGTGCAGCAGCTCCCCATCAGTCAAATCCCACTGCAAGCTGCCTTTCTGGCGCGATCTTGGCAGCCAGGCATCAGGGGTACCAGACGTCAACACGAGGTCGTACGCCATAGATGCCGGCACGGAGAGGGTGCTGAACTTGATGTGCACAGGGATCACCACTGCGTCGTCTCGGTAAAACACCTGGTTGGGTTGCAGATCAAAGCTCACAGTGAGATCTTCCTGTGGCAGCTGTGTGGCGATGCTGACTGAGCGCTGATCGTCCACATCCGCATTGGTGGCGTTGACTAGGGTGATCAGCACGGCCCCGGCCTGTAGCTGCGCAAGTTGGTCGCTTTCAAGCTCCACAGTGACAGTCTTCAATCCCTGGTGAAAAGGGTCCCACTTGACAAATGACTGTGACAAACTGGCTTCCATCAGAGGCTGAGTGCTTGTATCCTGACCCTCAAGATGCCGCTGTGACAATGCCAGGTCTGCTGTGACTGGCAATGAGCTGAAACCTTCCAGTCTGGCCTGAACTGTTACCGCAGTGCCATTTACCAGAAGATAGTCTGTGACCATTGACACCATTGGCCCTTCCAGCTCCAGCACCTACACAGCACAGCGCAAAATTAAATAGAAACATTGACAGCATTATCAAATGTAAATCTTACATGCAAGTTTCAGGCTTGATCGACATTAACATGAGGGACATCACTGAGGTTACAAAGGCACAGCTCAGGTGTCCTGTGTGGTGACCTCTCGCAATTGTGCAGAGTTGAGGCCATGACAGCCGGTAACCCATGCTACAGTAAGTGTGCAGTATGTGGCATCAGCGTACCACTGCTTCTCTTGAGGCCAACTTAGCAGACAACTGCTGCCCATTCAGGGACACCAGCACGCTGTGATTGCCTGCCGCCAAGGGCTGCCCATACAAGGGAGTGGTAGCCAGTAAAGCTCTCCTATCCGAGGTCAGGTTAGCTGGCAGAGCCAAGTCAGTCCCATTGTCCAGCACCCCTTCCAAATAAATGACTGGAGTGAAGTCATCAACCTACAGCCAAACAAGGAACACTGCTATTGATGTGAATGAGAAACCTGTCAAGTGCGTGTGATATGAGAAATTTGCTCCAGTCCAAAGGCGCTGTGCCGGGCTGCACTGCGCTGTGCTGCATTGAGTCCTGCTCTTGGCAACAAGTATATGCAACTTTTCTCTTGGGTCTATGCTTCCAAAGTGGGCACGTCTGAAGGACTGAAGCAGAATTGTGTCATGCTGTGACGAGCTAAGCTGGTGTGTTCTGCATGTGACGTGCAATAGGTGCCTGAGTTACAAGTGCCACTGTTTGGCTGCTGCAATGCTGCTCTAGCAGTGGCTCATTACCAGTGGCATGACGTAATCACGCGAGTAATTTGCAGCAGATCTGTGTTGCTCAGCAGCAGGACTCGTATGCTCAATGCGCTCTCTGATCATGGACAGGACAACCCATCCATGTTGCATACGCATTTTAACATTTCAGAATTGCCTTGGGAGTGGTAGTCAGCACAAGCAGCGATGGCCAAACAGGCATGCAAACATAGCCTCCTGTGTCCGCCTGACAAGCAGCACATATGCCATGCTTTTTTATGAAGTGATGAAAACCTTCCTTTTCTTAGACCAGGAAGGGATTCAAGAAAAGAGATGAATATGGATAGTAAGCGTAGAAGGAGAACACAAGAAGAGTGCAGCACTGCAAACCCACCTCCTCAGCAAAGCTGCAGACTGTCTCCTCAAGCTGGACCCGCAGCTCAAAGCTGCCGTATCTGGGCCCGGTCAAGGGGGCCACCTGGCTCACTTGGGGGTCCAGGTAGTAGGCAAACTCAGTCCCACTCCAGCAGTCACTGGCACTTGTTCTTGCTGAGAAATTGACTCGGGTGTTGTTGTCTGCGTACCACTGGGGGGAGGTGCAGTAGGCTGTCTGGGGGTCAATGACTGTGGCATTGACTACGTATGTGAGGCTGGTGTTGCCAAAGCGGCACTGCAAGTCCTGTGTGAACTTGTCACCCTGCAGGGCAGGGCAGCCAAAAGCACATGAGGCAAGGTTTGCACGCACTGAATGGCCTGGACAATGGTGCCAATGGCATTTACTGATGGCTAAGCAGCAGAGCTTATGGCAGGTTGTCATCCTCATCAGGCAGGAAGCTCAAAAACTTGTGATGCTGGACGCAAGATGCACAAGGGCTGTCGCACAACAGTCAAAAACATGATGCACTGTACTAACCGCCTGTGAACCTTGGTGTGATCAATCAATCTATGTGTGAGCCTTGATTGCTTGCTGCTGAGACAAGCTTCTGTGACAAAGCATACAGCTTGTTGATGAAATCCTGGTAAGTTGTACTGACCTGGAGCATGACTGTTGTGCCTCCTCCCATTGGTCCAAGCAAGGGGTAGACATCAATATCTGGCAGGGGTGGGCCAGCAGGGACTGCGGTATATGGCCCTTGGGCAAGAACCACATAACGCCCTGCAACAGTAGTACTTCTTGCTGCAGCAGCCTGCAGTTGCTGCCAATTGGCCATTTTGCACAATAATCTGATTGCTGCAAAGACAGGACTGCTTGGCAGAGCCCTGTGCCACAGAATGCCATCTGCATAATTGCACATATCTCACACTGGGGCTGAGGGCTGCTCATGACAGAGCAGGCTTACAGTCTTTGTAGACTCATTGCAAGAGCTTGCTGTGTGTGCCAATTTCAATGGTCTGATAATGATGGCCTGAGAAGGGCCTTTCAACGAGGACAGTCCAGCATGCAATGTGCACTCAAGCTGCATACTCTGCAGCAAAAGGGCTTGCACGTGACTGACCTGGCTCAGCATTCTGACTAGGTAGTTCTGCTATGAAAGCTGGCAACAGGTCAGCCTGGTTCTGTGGTGCTGGACATGAAATCTGATAGACCAGACTTGCCACAGATCCATCATCATTCAGGTAGGCCTGACAGCACATGACGATACCATTAGTGCCAAATATGTAGCAAAGGGAAGAGAAACAACATTGCATGGTCAGGACTGCTGTTGTCATCTGCGGTTGCAAGGTGCACATAAAGAGCAGATCATTGAACAGAAGCTGTCTGTTCTGAAACTGCAAACCTGCGTGTGATCACATACAGAGGACAACACAAGTCTTGCAAGCAGCTAAGTCATGAAGCAAATCGTACCAGCTGCTGCTGTGTTGTTTCCAACAGGGGATTGTCGAACAAGCCAGTCAAGGCTTGAATGACATGATCAGGCAAAGTTGTGTTCCAGTCCGTGTTCTCCTGCACATAAAAGCTCAAGCTGAGGCGCTTCATTCTTTGTGAGTAAGATTGTGGTTGAGGGCAGTAGATACCTGAGCGATTTTCTGCCAGTCATCAACTGCTTGCTGTGTTACCAGGTTGCAGTACACTGTTGCGGAGGCAAAGTCTGGCGGTAGTTGCTCAGCAACAGCTGTAGGACTCTTTTCTGACAACGAACACCCTGAAGTCAAGGCTGTGATTACACCAGACACGTTGAGCTGTCCAGACAAAGCCTGCTGTAGGGTAAAGGCTGTGCTGGCAGCTGCATCTGAAGTGTCGTCACTTGTTTCCTGCGCCTATGAAGCAGCAAGTAGCTGAGGCACAAAGAAAACACGGTGCAAATGCAAGCACATCTTACCCCAGAAGCTGTCAAGAAGAGCAGAAACACAGCGCAGATGCACCGCAGCAGCGGGGTCTTCATGGCCAGAACTGAGCTTTTTGCCGCTGCTTTGCCTCGGTATTCATGATCCAGCCCACCCCAACGTGTCACATGCGTGGGATGCTGCACGCACTACACGCGGCAAACCACGCCACAGACACACTACAGATGCACACAGACAGTTCGGCAGACCTCCCCAGACGTCAACGATGAGGCTTCGCCCAGTCCTTCTCAGGTCTTAGTGTTGTCACTGGCTATGGATCTAGACGCTCGCTACTCACTCAGGAACAAAATGATCGATTCCTTTAGCCTTTGCCGTTCGTAGTTCATACAGCTTGCTTGACTCACCCTTTACACAATTCCTCACGTGAATGGGTGGGCTTGGATGTTGAAATTTAAGGCACACATAGTCGATTGTGAGGTGCTGCGAGCTATGCCCTGAACAGCAGTTAGCAACCTGTGTGTCGCCAGAGCTGAGTGCGCGCACAGCGATCCTGTCCATTGCCTGATGGTCCAATTGGTTTGCAAAATTCAACATTGCATGCAGATGGGTCAATGCATATGCCACTTGTCGCACCGAAATGCTCCCTGCTGAAGGTTTCGAAAACTCTCCGTGAGATGGGACACAACAAAATGACATCACGCCGTCGATGTAGTATGCTTAAAATACATAACTGCTGTTGTCGTCCCTTGAGGTCAAATGCATATGCTGTAGCTTGTTATGCGCATGCATTTGACCTGAGAGTGGCCGTGTATAGAAGCTTCGTGAGGTCAGAGTTGTGGTCAGGCACTTTTGTGGCGCATGCTTTAGAGAGAATACAATCAAGCAGCAGCTTTCAACGTCAGCAGTTCTACTCGAATGTATAGGTAATACTAGTATACTATACTACGTAGCTGCATTTAAATTACATAGCCTCCGGGATGCCTTTTAATACATTTCAGTGCATTGCGCAGCCTAAAGCAGCCTTGCATGACTGCATACTGTATCTGCCACAATGCCCATCCAGGCAGTTCACCGGGCCCTACAAATCGGTGCACCCTTGGGGGCATACGCATGTATCTGAGACTCTCCATCAAGCAATCAAGCAATCCACATTTCCTGTCTTTACACTTGTCAGAGGATTCAACAGGCAACAGCAGGGCAAACTCTGATCATGCTGAAAGTGAATCAAGCAAGTCATTCAATGCTACTTTGGTTTGCCAAAAGTTTTACACAAATTACGTAGTGGTGCAGTGACTAAACCCACAAGTCCGCACGTGCATCTCTTCACTTCATGCAGTATAAGCGCGCTCTCGGTGGCACACGTAAACATGCTCCAAGCACGTCTGTTTGTACTTCTCCTGAGCGATAACAAGGTTGCAACTTTGCAGTCTTCTGGTGGTCTTTGAGCCTGGGCCGCTAGGAGACCTGCAGTCGACTGATCAACGCATGCACAGGATAACTTCTGCAGACGCTTTGTCAAGCACTGCGGCAGCATCAGCTGCTGCCACTTCAGCACCTGATCTCGCTCTGCCACCTACTGTACCAGAATTTGCTGAGCACGCGGAAGACTATGAGCAGGGAGACCAAGACGCTTGGGACGACGTGCCTCTGTTGCAGCCAAGCCATAAATCAAAACACACTTTCAATGTTTCTGCGCTAAATCCGGCACAGCGCAACCATCAACACACAAGCACTGCATGGCGAGAAGCAGTTGCAAGCCTGAGGTTGGCTGCTCCTGTGACTGTCCAGGTAAGCCACGCTCGCTGAGAATTTTGGTCCTAGCCTGTTGTCGCTTTGCCTCAACTCTCTTGTCATGCTTTTCCAGGCAATCTCCCAATTTGCTCACATTTTGGTGATCATGTCAGCAGTTGGTCATATTGGCGTGGATGAGCTGGCTGCAGTAGCCGTGGGTTGGACGGTGCGCTTGCACTGGCTTAGCTTGTCTCATTCTTTTCCCTTACACAGTACAGCATGTATTGTGACTGCCATGCGAGCACTTGCAGGATGCTTCCATTCTCTCAACAACTGCCTGCTGCAGTGGTTTAACCTGGTGCGGTCTTTCTGCTTTGGCCTCAGTGGTGCCTATGACACCTTTGGCAGTCAGGCGTTTGGGGCTGGCAACAAGGTAGGAGCCTGATGCTCTGCAGCTTTTCCTTGTCTACAGTCGGACATCCACATCGAATGCCATATGGAAGATCTCAAACATGGGGTGCAAAGTTTGTGTGTCAAGGCGTAGATGATGCTGCCCGCAGGTCATGGTGCTGTCTTGGGCAATCACAGCTATCTTTGCCTTACTGCTGGTGAATATACCTGTCAGCGTGGGTATGTGGTATGCTGGGGATGCAGCCAGAGTCTTTTTTCAGCAGGTAGGGACTCACAAAAGCATGATCGCTGTGCTTACAAAGCAGTTCAGCATTGCAGCAAGTGATGGACATGAGATGATGGTGTGTGCATAAGCAGCCATTTGCATCTGCAGTGGACAATAGATACCTTGCTGGAATGCTTTAAGTTGCAACGCGCCGTTGCGGCTGCCACATGATCTACTGGAACGCACATTGGTTCAGCTGGTGCTGTGCCTAGGTATTGACAGTCTCTGCCACTATTAACAGAGAGACCATCTTTTGATCTGCCTTTTATTGTGCAGGATGCCAATGTCTGTCAGAAGACAGCAACATTCTGTCGGTTCATGATCCCCGGTTTGTTTCCCTGGTCCTTGGTCACTATTCTCATGAAGGTGCAGGCAGTTGTGTGCAGACTCTCATGTCATGTTTTGCACTGTGCAGTACTGCTCATGAAGCACCATTATGTTTTGAATTTTCTTCCATACCAGCTGTAAAACCTGTGCCCTTACCTTTTCTTGTATGCACATGCCAGTCAGATACATGTATGGCGACCACATTCACAGCCGCCATTGTATCTGCTTCGTCAACACTCATACTCATTACAACTGTTGTGCTTGCGTTGTTTCTGAATGTATAGCTTTGGGCTGCCGCCTTAGGAGGCTCCCGTTATGATCGCTGAAAACCGTAAAAGGTTTTTTCTACTTCTTTCTTTCCTTTCTGAATGTATTTGTTATGCTGCGCAGTTTCTGCAAGTCCAGGGGCAAATGTGGGCGCCGGCAATCTGCACAGGTGAGCAGCAACCTCGCCCTTCATGTCACACTTGATCTGGCGCTCAGTAACGATGCATTTCATTCCTTTTCTTCTCATCATGCCATGTTACGGCTACATTTGTGCAAACCGTTGTGCTGTGTACATGGCAGCGCCTCTATCAGATCGACATCTGAGTACAATGTGCTTGCACACCAAAGATCTTTCTGTGTCGGTGACATGCAACGCAAGCCATGGTGCTGCCAAATGCATTGCGTGGGCCAAGCTGCACAGCAGCTCATCGATTTGATGTGCAGATTGCATTATATTTGGTAGGGCGCCTTGCAACTAACACTTGACAAGATTATGCTATTGTCTGGTGCATATGCATTGTTTGATCAGGCACCTGGCACAGAACAGCAGACAAGGTTATGTTGTTGTTTGCTGCGAGTTGAGCTGCGTTGCTATCAAGGTCTGTTGACAGCTTTGCTGTTATCTGCTGCATACTGAGCTGCATGGCTGTCAATTTGATGTTGACTTGTTGATGTTTGTTGAGGACTTTGCTGTTGTGGGTGCAGTGGCGGCCATCATGGTGCATGTGCCGGGAACGCTGCTGCTGGTACACTACTTGGGCTTTGCCGGTGCTGGCTGGGCTGTCGTGGTCATGCGCACTGCACACCTCTCCTTCACCATTGGTCAGTTTGCCCCAACGCTTCCAGAATCAACTGTGGTTCCACCTGGAACTGTGCCCAGCTGCATAGGCTGCAGTACAGGGGCTTCCATGCTGTTGTTTTCCTGACGTAGCTCATGAAGATGACTGCGTGCTCGCCAGATCTTGTGCACTTGCTTCTTACTGTGTGCATACTTTGTGCAAAGAGGCAGAAATTAGTTGGGATCATGCACAAACAGGTACAATGACGCATGCTGCGCTGATCAGATGCACTGTGCTTCACTGTCCTTCAACGCTCATTCAACACACAATGGTGTAGCATGCGCTCTATGCAAGCAGTAGTAGTTGCTTTCTTGCCAACTGATTGCACATCTTGCGGCTGCAGTGTATTTGCTGACTCTGGGCAGGCGATACTGCAGACTGGATCAGCCAGATCCCTTTGAGCCTAGCCAGGTACATGTTCAATCTGCATTGCTAGTGCCCCTCTGCCTGCAACAAGCCACTTGCATTGCCCTGTGTGAGATTGGGTTTTGCTGATCACGATGCTGTGACCTCAACACAGGCAAGAATGCTGTTTTCGTCACTGTCCAAACCCTTTTGCTGTTCAAATCCTGCATGCATCTCCCATGGGGTCAGACACACAGGCAGCTTCTTCACAAGCAAAAGAATGCTGGCTTATGACCACATGCTAGGCCCATTGCAACTAACGTCATACATTTGGGATGTCTGGATCATTCACCAAATCGTGGACTGCAGGAGGGTGATGAAGAGAAGGGCAACAGCAGGCAGCAAGGCGCACCTTTGCTGCAGCCACAGAAGGGTGACAGCGCATCATCCCTGAGGGCAGCCTACACCAAAGACTCCTGGGAAGGCTCTGACCAGAGCGCTGCCTCCTCAACAGAGCAGCAGCCAGCGGTTCACCACTATGCACCTGAGCTGCAAGCCCATGGTGATGAGTCAGCACTTCTGCATCAGGCAGAAACGCATGACAGTCAAGAAAACGAAGATGCAGGAGAAGACCGCCAAGATTTTGCTCAGCAGGCGTCAAAGCATCAGTCACTGGAACTGCTTGCAGATGCTGCCATGCAGGCTCAGCAGACTCAAGATGAGCTGTCAGACTCTGATCAGCCTGACTCATCAGATCAGGTGTCCATGTCTACCCAGCACCTGCCACAGCAGCTGCAGCAGCAGCAGCATGTGAAGCCATTGCCTCTGCAGATCCAGCAAGCATACAGCCTGGACAAGGAGGCCTCTGCGATGTCGCTCGTGTCTGCTGATGGTGTCTTGAGCATCAAGCAGACTGTGCTGTTCTCTTTGCACCCATCGCGCTTGAGGGCGTTCCTGGGGCTTGGCATTCCGGGTGGTTTAGCTTCCTCAGTGCAGAGTGCTGCCTACGAGGTCACCACTGCCATGGCTGGTGTGCTTGGTGAGTTACTGTTCTGCAGACTGCCCATTACCTGTGTCCCCCTGTTGCACTTCCGGTCGTGTGTGTTTGTCTGTCTGTCTGTCTCCCTGTCTCCCTGTCTATTTTTCTGTGTGTGTCTGTCTGCGTGTGTGCGTGTGTGTGTGTGTGTGTGTGTGTGTGTGTGTGTGTGTGTGTGTGTGTGTGTGTGTGTGTGTGTGTGTGTGTGTGTGTGTGTGTGTGTGTGTGCGCGCGCAGTGCGTTTGGTCGGATACGTGATGCCTTCAGCAGCCTTCCAGAAGGGGCTGATAGCTTCACTTTTTGTCATGTTTAGCTCAGCTTGTAATGTGACTGAACCTGAAGCTTTGTGTACAGGGACCATCCAAATAGATGCGCACACGACAATGCTCTCGGTGAGCGACATCCTCTTCACATTCCTTGGATATGGCTTTGGTGTGGGGTGCACAATCAGGGTGGGCCAGCTGTTGGGGTCCCAACGCCCTGCACAAGCCAAACTTGCAGGTGCAGACCTTGTCACAGTGACAGCCAGTCAAAGGCACTACAAGGCTGTGAAGTAGTGCATTTGTCTCACGCATACAAGCATGTACATTTGTGTGTGTGTACACTCCTGGATGTGTTAGACAAAAGCAGTCTTGTGAGTATGAACAGCACAACAGCCAGTAGCTTTTTCTGACCTCCCCTCTGCTTGCATGCTTTGCTTTCTTGCTTTCTGATCCTGCACAGTCTGCTTTAGTCTGCTCTGCAAGATACACATCACGCTCTGCCTTTGCATGTATAATGCAGCGACCATGGCATCTACATGTTCCATCATGCATCTGTCATGACATCACTTGATATCAGCCTATGAAGGACTTAAAGATGGCCATCTTGGCAGATGATATTACTGGAACGCTTGTGGCATGCAGCAAGTGTGACAGCAGTTTGTGGCATGCACACAGTCAAATTGCCATTATTTGACTGGAGTGGTTGTGGCATGCAGCAAGTGTGACAATGGGGTTGGGGTTCAGCGGGGCCTGTGTGGTGGGCATCAACATGTACCTGCTCAGTAATACTTTAGGGCGAGCCTTCACTGACGACAGTCAAGTCTTACAGGTGACTATCCCAATGATGCACATGTGTAACTGAGTCAAAATCTCAGAACCCAACCTTGGTTGCTTGGTGCTCTCTGAGCTTGGTTCTGATCGTATTTCCCCTTTAGCATCGTGTCTGTTTGCCAGGCTATCCGTCTGTCTGTCTGTTTGTTTGTCTGCCTGTCTGTTCATCTGCCTGAGAAGTCCACTGCTGTGTAGTGTTCAGTAGTGCTGCATCGCTGAGGGTGGCGGGTGACTATTGCAAGCGCTGACCTTTCTGGGTATGTGTTTGGTCTGCAGACAGTGAACTTATATGTCTATAGGGTTTACAGGGTTCACCGTATAACCGTATAAACCTTATAGGGTATACTGTATTACCGTGTAAACCCTAAAACCCTAAACGTGTGGTGTGCAGACAGTGAACAGGCTGGCGCCCCTGCTGGCTCTCTACAGTGCCTTTAACGGCAGCGGATCTGTTCTTGCAGGAGCCCTCAAGTAGGCACTGCTGCACCCTGTCCCCCATCATTCAATGCAATTTGCTTGTTGTAGTGTTGTCATGGCTATGCGCTGCTAGAAGCAGGCTTCCGCAACCATCTGCAAGACCATATCTCACTTGAATCTGCAGTTTTCTGACTTGCATTCTACATGTCTGACTGTATTTGCACATGCATTTTCTAATATACGCTAGTGCTTTGTGGCCCAACTGACAGTAGACCTGGCTAACTCCCTCCTTGTTTTTCTGTCAATCAGCATTGATTGAAAATTGTGTCGCCTACTCACTTTTGTTGTCATGAAAGACACCATGTGATGTTGTAATACACTCTGTGAAGTGTGAGTTCATATACGCAACTACAGTTTAGCAGGCAACACGCAAGCCACAAAGAGTGGCAATACCTCAACAGCATGCTGGCTGGGCTCAGCAATGGAACTTCACCAGATTGTAAAACAAAAAGCCTTGTAAAACAAGAAGAGTTGTGAACAAAAAGAATTGTAAAAAGAAGGTGTAAAACAATAGCAATGACTTGTACACAGGGGTATGGGGAGGCAGTCCCAGCTGATGTGGGTGGGGATTGCTGGCTTCTGGTTCTGTGGGGTCCCATTGGGGTACACCCTGGCATTCCCCACCCACTTTGGCTTGTCTGGCCTATGGTTGGGCTCCTTGACTGGTGCACTGATCGTGTGTAAGTCTCTGCTTCATCAGTCTTATCATATGCTCTGTCTCTGTGTTGGATGTGCATTTCTGGCACATGCACTATGCAGCATGGCCTGCTTGCTGTCACATGCTGTGTCACCATCATGTCTGGGTGCTTGCATGCTTGCTCAAATACTTGTACACTTTGGCCGACAGTTGCGCCATGCGCGCATGCACATGCTCATACTTCCTGTTTACTGCACCTTGTGCCAGGAGCTTCACCTTGGCTCTGCTGCAACAGCCTAGTTGCAAGTTGTGTTGGAATTCGAACTGTTGCACTGAGGGGCTGATACGACTGCAACAGCCTTTTGGCAGTAGCTCCTGCCTCGAGCAATCAGACTTGTTGGCTAGCCAAAGCTGGTTATCTTTTTCTTCTTCTTCTTCTTCTTCTTCATGACTATGTACCAGGATGATAGAGCTGGTGTGATGTGCAGTCACGGCCAATATGATCATGCTGATGCGTGTTGACTGGAGTCATGAGGCGGACAGAGCAGCTCAGAAGCAGGTCAAGCGGCAGAGGCGATAGATGAGTGGCAAATACACAGCGGATACAGTCACTCATGGCAAATACACAGCAGATACAGTTACCCATGGCACATACTAGACAGATGCGTTGACTCATGGCAAATACTTGGCAAGACTTCTGCTGAATGCAGTGATGTCAAGGCACCTGGTGTACAGTACTGCGTTGTATCAACAAATGTCATGGCAGAGGACTTAGCATCAATGTGGCGTTCAGAAACTGATGCTGCATAAGGCTTTGGCGACCCTCACATGCTGCGTGATGACACATTTATTCTTTAGTCAGCTCAGCTGGACCTGTCTTTCCTCTGCTGCATTGGCTTTAGCAGCAACTGGTTAGCGATGAGTGTTCTAGCATCCCAAACTTCCCACACATGATGGTTTCATGAATTTGATGCAAACTGTGCAATAAGGCTGTGCTGTGCTACATTTTCAAGGTCTTAGTCCCAACACTTGGCCAAGGTCATGTGTATTGTGGAGGTATGGCTTCTTAGCCTCAGAAGCAGCATCACACATTGTGATTGCATACTTTGCAAGCACTGCTGGTCATACATGCCTTCAGGCCTGCTGACAGATATTATGTCAAAGTTGGCTGACTGCTGTGAATGCACTTTTTTAATTTGGTCGTATTCTCACTCCCCGATGACACTGTTGCTGGGGTATTTATGGCCTTGTTTGCACAGCAATACACCATAATAATTATGGTGGTAATTATTATGCAGGAATTGCTGTAGGGCAAAGGCAAATATGATTACAAATAGCTTAAAATTGTTGGCTTGATGCTGGAAGGCACCAGCCAGAGTATATCGCTAGTTCAGTGTGTCCCCAGACTCTGGTTGGATGCAGACCATACTCTGGCAAGAACTCTAAACACAGATATGATCAGGATGAACCCTGCAAGGCCTAGCCCGTTACAGGAATATTCACTAATGCATCTAATCTGTTTTCTTCGGTGGGCATGACGCTCAAGCCCACAAAAGGCTGGACGTCTAGTAGTAGTCCATGCCAATTTCCCGTAGTCGGGGGCCCGGGGGCACTCCAAGACTGGTGGCGGCTTCAAAGTATCGAGTACAGCAAGCTCAAACTTAAGGCATGACACATGGTTACTCACCACTCTGCGCTTACTCATCTGGATGGCACTCTCTCACACACACAAGTCAACCAGATGATCATTTCCTCCAGGTGCCGCGTCAGACAGTATTGCTCTCGTCTCGAGGCAGAGTTGTTGAAAGGCGTGTCAGTTGCACAGCTGGAGCCAGTTTCCCCGTAAAGTTGCTCTTTAGCCGTTATCTCAAGTTAGCATATCTGACCAGTTTCCTACTTGCCTGACGATGCCAGAACTGCGTTTCGTTATTGATCGCCGCGACCGAAGACGGCAAAACATTACTTCGCAGGTGGGCCGGCTCTGTTGTTCGCCTTTGGCGCTGCAAAGGCGCTGATTTCTGCGCTTACCCGCTGCATGCCTGTGACCGCTAACCTGAGCGGCTGTAGAACGTATTTAACATCGTGTTCCGCTGCTACATATGTCATCAGCTCCTGCTGTCTGCGTGCGACCCTCCAGCTGCGTAGAGTGCAAAAAATTAAAGCTTACAAGAGAATCCCCTGCTGTACAGAACTCAGAGCACAAGTATCAGTTGCACGAGAATGATCTTGTCCCCAGAGAATTCACAAACCACATTCGATGGGAGCTACAAGACCTCTGCGACACTACAGCCAGCCCTGTCAGCATCAGGCAAGGGATGTTTGCCAAGTCCGTCAAGTTCACCAGCAAAGAGCGCGGAAAGCTGACAACTTTGCGCAAGAAGTTCTTGGAGGTGGATGTCACTATGCAATGGAGAGGCAACTTGTACCGGTATGGTTTAACAAAGATCTGCCAGGCATGAGCTGTAATAATAATGTTGCAAAGTCGGTGATTTCCTGCTAAAATTTTGGTTACTGCTGTGTAGCTTAAGCAGTTTTGTCTGTTAGCATGTCTGCCTGACACCAATCTTGCTGGCAAATGCACATGATATACAAACATCTTTAAATATACCATGTTCCCGCAATACAGCATCTTCACTCCAAAATGCTTGCATCACACCTGAGAAGATTTCAGAATCCTAAGCTACAGGTTGTCTAGCAGATGCATAGAAAGCTCTTTTAGGGGTCTTTTACTTCTGACCCCTCACTACTAACAGACCAAACATGGGACATTGAAGGCCGTATTTCAGCTGTTGCTGGGAGCGAGGTCCTAATCCACTTGCAGGGCCAGCTTCCGTTGAGGCCTTTCAAGTTCAGCTTGACTACCTTCTGATATGTTGCAGGTGGGTGTCAGGAGCGTCAACATTCAGTGGCAAGCGCTTGCAGATCATGCTGGATGATGAAATAACAGGACAAGAGCTGGCTTGCCTTGAGGGCCCACGCTCCCTGCTTCAAAAGACTGAGCCTGACACTCTTGTCATCCGTGGCAATAAGCAAGAGCTTGGCGACACTGAGTGGGTGAGGCTTGTGGTCGGGAGCGCATTGGTGAAGGCATGGCAGTGTAGGCGCAACAATCAGGATGGTGTGCCTCAAGGCTGGGTCTAGCTGGATAGCCAATGTGTCAGGAGCTGGGCATTCTCCAGGCTGGATGATGATTTATGCAACAGCTGAAAAGTTGTGGCAGGACAGCCGCTACGTAGCGCACAGCAAAGGGAGAAGCTGGAGGCTCAAAGGAGTTTTCAGCTGAGCTTCTACAGCAACAGACGCATGACCAACAGCAGCATATGTTACCTTTACTCCTTCAGTTGCACATTGCCTCAGCCTCACTTCTGGCAGGATCGCAGTCAGCAGCAACAGTGGCAGATGCAACGCCAGTGGGATCAGCAGACACATATGCAAACTTCACATCAAGACTTAGTGTAGCTGCAGCAACAACAGCAACTTTTTCAGCAGCAACAGCAGATGCTTCACCAATCTAATTCACCATCTCAAAGTTAACAGCAAAGTCGCAAATCAAACAAACTTCACTCAAATGTCAGTGGGTCTGGCACATCACACACTGACTTACTAGCAGGTACTAGTTAAAAACCTGCAAAACTGGGCTGCACCTAGGCGCAGTTGCTTTACACCACTCAAGAACTTTGGCCAATAAGCCTGAGAGCATCTTGTATACATGTGTCATTCTCTGGCGTTACACGATCTCCATGTGGGAAATCACTACATACATGGTCTGGATGCAGCCCACCAGACTGTGTGATGTCAAAAGGTCCCGGGGTCAAATACTTGGCAATGGTCAGCTTGATGCCACTGCCATCTGTCATGGGAAAGTAATACTGTACAACGCCTTTGCCAAAGGTCTTCTCGCCGACAATCTCTGCCCTGCAGCATGCAAGCTCAAACATGGTGACAACAACTTCTGATGGCGTGAATGAGCCAACAAACAACTCAATACTTTGCTGTAATGTCGGCATGATAAGGAATGCCTGGACGATACCAGCAGGAGCAAGTGCCAGGCAGCTGTCCTCACATAACAAACATGCACAATGAAGTCTATGGTCATGTGTACCTGTTATTGCCATGCAATGCTCCAGCCAGCACTTCACTGGCACTGGCTGTGCTGCTGTTAGTCAAAATGATGACTGGCTTCTTTGTCAGCTGCCCTGGCTGAGTAGGGAAGACCTCTCTGGACAGTGCACCTGCCTGCGGGCATGCACATGCCATCATGCATAATCTAGATTGCTATTTGTCACACAGAATCTGCAAAGCATGGGCGCAAAAACCATGTTCATGCATACTCTGGGTCTCTGGTAGCCATACACAAAGTGCAAAGCATAGGTGCCAAAACATGTGAACTACTGAATTTGGCCATATCATTATCATAGTGACTGCTGACAGCATGCCTGGGCCTCAGGGCTGTTGCAGTATGACACCATGGTCTGCATGTCTTGAGCAGCTCTCACCTTCCATGTGTTGTCCACAAAGGTAGCAGTGCGCACTGTCTGGGCAATTTCCTGCCCGCCTTGTAGCATCAGGTTTGCAATGGCAATGGCTTCTTCGAACACCCCACCTGAACCACAGAAGGGTCATGATCTGTGCAGGAGCAGAGTTATTGCAGTGTGCTGACAGAGAGGATTTGTCATACTGCATCTGAGCACACACCACAAAGTTATGCACGCTTCCTACAGCAACACAGGCATCTGAGGCGTACACAAGTGTACTTGCATACCACACAGCAACAGCTGCATGCATGCAAACATCAGCTAGCATAAGCAACAGCAGGCAACTAGGTGGCAGACACTGCAATGCATTAGATTCCCTCTCCCAGCTTTGCAACACTGTACTCACTCATCACTGCGCTCAGCCTGACAGGACGCTCAGAGGCGTTGTTGATCAATGCTGACCTGGCCATCATAAACAGAGTAAGACATGCAGCAAGCACCTGGGTTGTTGCGCAGGTCAATGATGTAGCCCTCCACGCCCCAGTACTCAGCCATGTTGATGGCGTCAATGAAGGCACGAGTCCCCTCTGAGCTGAAGTAGTGCAGGCGCAGGTAGGAGACAGTAGGCCCATCAGGCAAGCCAATCAAAGCCTGCATGACACGCCTTGCCACTCAAGGTGCTGCCTTGACACGATGCATTGGGTGACTGATGCACAGGGTGACTGAGGGGTGATTGATGCACAGGGTGATTAATGCAGACCAGATGGAGGAGCAGGTGCTTGCCATATGGAGTGTGACTGGTTGACTAACATCAACAATGATTGATTGCTTGGATAGTTTTGACAGACTAACTAGATCATATGCTAGACCATGTGAGCATTTGGCTGTTTGACTGATCGTAGCTGTTTGAGGGGACAGAACACAGATCTACATGAAGCATGTCACCCTACAACTGTAGTGTGTTGAGCAGGTGGCTGTGTAGCCGAAGGGTGATAATGTGTAGGATCTGTTGCAAGAGCAGTCCATGTCGCCTGTGCTCACCTGCTTGAGAGGTGGTTGCGGCAATGGCCTGCGCTCCAAGAAGACCGTCTGAGGGTCCCCAGGCGACCTGAGAGGGACAATGGAGAGGGCAACTGTGGAACCCAGCGGGCCGCGCTGCAACTCACTCATCTCATGGGCGTTCAGACTATCCACAGCATACCCATCTGCAACATCAACTCTAAACCTGAGCAGCCCGGTATAATACTTGGCTTCTCATTGAGTTGACGCCAAAAGGCGTAGTCGTTTCTTTTCTACTCTTTCCTTTTCTTTTCTCTGCAACATGACATGGCATCTTGAGTTTTGCTTTTGCAAGGTGCTGCATGAGCATCTGGCTTCACAGCAACAAGTGCAGCACAATACAGGGTTATGCATGCTGCCTTCTCTACCAGCATGCGCAGGATCACCATTAGCACCTGCTGTGCCTGGTCTGACTAAGTCGCTTGAGACAATGCCTCAGAGTCAAGTGGCATGTGCAACCAAGTGATGCACTCCCATGTTTTCGGTTCCACACTGACTGCCTCCTCTGCAAAGGTGCCCTGCATTGGGAGTCATTGCTGTTGAATGCAAAGTGACCACCCAGAACTTGCAACCTGTGATACTGCTGTCAGCACTTCACAAGCACGTTATTCCAACAGGAGTGGCGAGTGAGCATAAAGGATGGCAGCAGGTCTACAACACCCTTGTTTAATGTGACGACTGATGGCAAACCCTGGAATGCTTGCTAACATGCAGAACACTCCCCTTCCTTGATGCTCACTGCTGCAGGGAGTGCCTCCAGCAGTTGTGGTTGACGCATCAATACCATGCTAACGTCACAGAAGGAAGAGGCCACCAGCAAGGTGTCATCTTGCCAGAAGTGCAGCACAGTGCAGGTATAGGCAATACTGGTGTTTCTGGCAAATATGTCAGCTTTGTGTCACCTGGAATCTTCAGTAAGCAACAGGCAAACAACAACAGCCTTTGCACAAGAACCATCAACAGTCTGACGCTTGCACAAGCTTGTCTCATGTCGAAGGCCTGTGCAGCCAGCACATGATCAGCACAACCACATTGACTGATTGTGCTGGGACTCTGCAGGACTAAAGTGCAGATCCTAGTTGCATATATGAGGTTGATGAGTCATGGCTTGAGCTGTAGTGACTCCATGCGCAGCATCAAAAGCTTCTCGCACAGAATGCTGTGCTATTGAGAACTGAAGACTTATATCATGATGGGTGCTGACAAAGTTGCGTACTCTTACTTATTTCAATGATGCGGTCTCCTCTGACAATGCCAGCCTCCTCTGCAGGGGACTCAGCCATGGCAGCATCCACCAGCCAGCCCCCCTCCACATGCTTACCCACATGGACCCCTGTGCCTGTGGACTGGGCTGCCAGGTACTCCCTCTCGGCAGGCTGGGGGTGCCGGATGGCTCTTCTGTACTGCGCATGCCATGCATCAGGTAAGCATAAGACAAAGAGAAGACTCCGCCTATTGTCGTCAATCTAATGAGAAGCCAAGTATTAGACCGGGCTGCCCAGGGATGGTGAGCACAATGATGATGTAGGCAGGGTGCACACTACAGTGGGTAAAGACAGACGCTCTGATGAGCCTAGTGCTCACAGGTCGGGTTGCCAAGCAGTCTCTGGCTGCCAGCTGGGCAACCCCAGTTGATTCTGATGTACTATACAACACATGGTGTCAATTTTTGTGATTATTCAGCATCTCAAGATGAGTTAGTTTTAGATGTTATAATTGACACTTGGGGTAAAAGACCTCAACTTTACTCACAGGCAATTGAGACAAAGACTGAGACAAGAACTGCCACAACATTTGTTGTCTGCTCACATGATCTGCCAAATTTCTCATGCTAGCTCACCACAATTCGTGCTGATGATCTACTGTGTCTCATACAAGGACCATGCTTGGTCTCTGGTGATGTATATGCAATGTCCGGTTGAAGTAGCTGGTAAGCTTGCCTGTGATGGGGGCAAGAACTGGCTGTATTGGTCACCTAGAGAGGCCATCATGTCCTCAGCAGCTTTGTAGGTCTCGTGCCTGTTGCGCAGGCAGCCACCCTTTGCAGCCTGAGCCACACAAACATATTTGTTTTCAGCAACAGGCAACATGCAGAACAAGTGCAGATCTCATCAGACACGGTCGTGACAGCGATACAAGTGCCTGACACATATGCAGGAAGAGCAAAGGCATTAGCGCATTTACTGTCTTGAGGTGTGCACGCTTGGACGTTGTGAAAACATGTTTGATATGCGAGACCTGCCTGCTCAGGCTGAAACACCTTGAGACTTTGCACAAAGACAGCTTTTCTAGCTTTATGCAACATCTCCATATAAAGTGTGGCATGAGATCAACCTGATACTGACAGTCAATTGCGGCCAAGAGACACTAGATACGCAGGTTCAGCCAGGACAGCTTCAGCAAGTCACCTTGAAGGTGGTAAGCAGCTGGTCTGCCCACTTGGCTTGGCTGAACCGCCCAGCAGGATCATAAAACTCATTTGCAACCACTTGCCAGGCACGCTCAAGCAGCAAGCGGTTGTCTGTGCAGTGCTCACATCCTGGGCCTTCTTCTGTGTCTTTCAGGCTCTCAACGAACTTTGCATAATGTACAATCCTGCAAGTCCAGGTGAAGATGTTCATGAGGGCCATACCAATCTGTACTGTTCCTGCCTCAAGCCAGGTGCTGCACGTACAGGCTGCCATTACTACAGAGCAGCGCTGACACTGTCAGACTGTACCAGGTGTCAAGTGGACAGACATTTCTGCACCTGGACATGCCTTCCAGGGCCTCTGTTGTGAAGAGGTCTTCATTGATTTCGAGCAATGCCTCTGCCTCCCTGGCAGAAGGCAAATTGCTCTTGGACTTGCCTTCACGCTTGCGCACGACTGTGGCATAGTCGGTGGCAAATGTTGGTTTGTTGGCCAGTACAGATGAGCCATCACATGGCAGAGATGTCAGCGTCAGCACAGCCGCCAACACAAGAGCTGGCACATTAAAGCTGCCAACTTGCTGTGTGACAAAAGAGGTAAAGCTGACTTTTCTTGAAGAAAGGCTTGAACAAGCTGCTGACAGGCTATGCCGATTTAAACCCGCAACAACAACGACGCTCTGCCTCAATGGAGCTCGCAGATATGACAGATTGCGCCCAAAGCCAGGCACTGGGACGGGCGCTGGCTGAGGACGCACACTGATCATATCATGGCAATGACTCACACTGATGCACTAGCAGATATTGTTCCAACGCAAGTGCACACAATATCCTGTTGGTGCCGGTCTTGTGTATGATGCGGGATCGAACATCAGAACGTTGCTGAGACGCTAAGGTCTCTGGATCCAAAGGGACATGATCAGTATCATGACGGCGTATATATGCGTTACGGTCCAGCAAGGCCTGAAGCATCTCTCTTTCAGCTCGCAGCTCCATTCGCTGACATTTTCTCTGTACTGCGCACGTTGTTACATGCGCCTCTCGCCCATAAAACTTCAATTGCAGGTTTTGGAATAGCTTCCTGGCCAATTTGATTTCGCAACTGTCGGGATTTGCACCATCAGTCTTGGTCAACGTGTGTGTAAAAGCATTTGCCTAGTTATCCTGCCGACAGGCAACGATCGACGGCATCGCAGCCGAAATAGTCACGATTCTTCCCCCGCTGGCTGAAATGAGCGGAGATGCTGAGCTCGAGGCAGAGGCTGCAAGGGATCGTGTTCAGAAAGCTGCAATAAACGCTTTTCCTTCCGAAAGCTCGCTTGCATCTCTGCCAGAATCACCCGATGCTTACACGCATACCGCCTTCATGCATACGATAGCGAACATGGCTGATCTGAGACTCCATGACGCCTTTGAGTCAGCACCCTCACTCAGCTTGGATGATCTGGATGTTTACCAGCAGGTATGAAAAGCTTGTGCTGTTGCGTCTGTAAGTCCACGGATGCCACTTTTGTTGCCATTTGCTGCAGCTGGATGTGGGTGACGTTGACACAAGCCTCATGAGCAGAGCAAAGCTCAAGGCCATGGTGAAGAAGCAAGTGACGCCCAAGAAAATACTATTGCGGGATAAGCTGGCGTTTGTTGCAGGCACTGTGCTGGCAATGTAAGCCATCAGAGCACAGCAGGAAACATCTGCTGCATGCTTGCATTGCAACTTCTGCTCATGTAATTGTGCTGGCTTCATTGTTGCAGGCTGAGTGCATATTGGCTTGGCTGGAGCCCAACAACATTCTATCGCATCTACACAGCAGAGGCATTTGTGCTCTTCACCCTGCGCTGGGCCTTGTACCGCATCAAGAAGTGGCATTACTACCTGTTCGACTTCTGCTATGTGGCAAATGTGCTGCTCCTGGTACATTTGTGGGTGTTTCCCCACTCAGCATACATGCACAAGGTGCGTCGCTGCATTATATATTGTAATATATTATATTCTGTCATATGCATTCCCTGTAGTGGCAGCTGCACTTGCAGCTTAACACTGGCAACCACATTTCGCTGTTTGGAAAGATCCAACTTTGTTGCTGCACTGTGTTGTTCAGTGGCATGTTCTGACAGAAATGATGGTCATCTGTAGCAGTTGTTATGGTACAGGTCACATTTGCGTATGCAGCAGGGCCCCTGGCTTGGTCTGTGGTGGCATTCAGAAACTCCCTTGTATTCCACAGTCTTGACAAGGTACAACATGCAGCATCTCCAAGCACGGTGTGTCGCCTTGTGTCATGCACCTCACATATTCATGTTATCGACTGCCTCAAGTTGTCAGCAGCTATAGCAGCGTTAGTACGCATGCACCTGCATACACTGTGTGTTCACGGCTTTTGAGGATGCATATCTCATGATGCCACATACTGGGCAAGTGCTCAACACTCTGTCTTGTTAGCAAATCTTCATGGCAGTCAACAGTATAGCAGAAGGTCCTTGGTCTCACACCCTGGTCTTGCCACAATTACAGTGTGCAGGTCACTTGCACACTGACAACACAAATGAGTGTTGGATGTGTGGCTGCAGACCACCTCATTGTTCCTGCATTGGTTCCCAGCATGTGTAGCGTGGACAGAGAGGTGGCATCCAGATGTGCATGTGAGGGAGTACAACAAGAAGTCCACCGAGGCCATGGCAGAGTGGCACGATGCCAGCTTGTTGGACCTCGTGGTCCTGCCCATGATCCCATACCTTGTCTGGGCTCTCTTGTACTATGTCAAGGTTACCCCCCTGCCCTCCCTGCCTGTCCAGTGTTGCTGTCATGTCTTATGTATTTCAGCATAGCTGTTAGGCATTGCAGCTCAATCTTGCTCAATGAAAAAGATGCCATGACCTCATTTACGCAAGCTCTTCAGCATGACTGTGTGAATGGTAACACTCCTGAGTAGATGCCAGTTACATCAGCGGACCTCAGCATGTCAAAACATGCCCAATGTCTTCTTGAGTCTGCACCAAGGTTACAAGAATGTTTACAGGCACAAATGCATACTTAATCAGCAGGATGAGGCATAAAATATGTCTCAGCATAGCACCAGCAACAAGCAGACTTCACTATGCTCTTGTGACCACAATTGGTGCAATGCAGATCTTTGTGTTGTCCAGCTCACGGATACAGCAGAGAGGATATGACACCTTGTTTAATTACACCACTGCAAACCCCAAGAGTGGTGTGTCTAAATTTGTCAAGCAGTTCCCACCTAAGGCTCAGGTAAGCAATTAGGGCATTGCACATGGCACTGCTACCAAGTTGCACAGTCTTGCAGTCTCTTGCACAAGTCTGCTTTAGGCTTTTGTTGGGATGTACTATCCTGCAAAAATTGCTGATGTGCTTTGGTAGTATGCAAGTTCATGATTATAGCTTGAACTGATGCATTAAGCAAAAACAAATAGCGTAGGCTATCTGACATTGCTTTTTAGCAGTCACCAGGTCGAAAGCTGAAAGTATGTTATTTTTGTGCTGCAGCCTGTGGCGTATATGGCCTTGCATGTCACCCTGACAGGGGCAACATTTGCTGTATGCAAACTCTGGTGGAACTACTATCATGCACACACAGTCTTTCTGCTGGCGATTCTGAGCATCTCGGCTTGGAATGGAGCCAGCTACTACTTTGAGGTCTTTGCACACCGGTATGTTCAAACAGTCGGCCTGCCATCCAAGCCAGCCCGGAAGAAGCAGTGAGTCTGCAAAAGCTGAGCAATGCGTTCTGGCATGCTTCTGTTTCTGTAGCGTTTCCATCCTGTTTGTTTACACACCTAGATTGAGTGACTGGTTTTGAGGACGACTGTTTAGCTAGTGTATTGCAAACATTTCATGTCACAATGCTCTCATAATGTTTCAGCTTGCATCAGTGTGTCAGTGCTGGTACAGTACCAATTTAGATTGAACAGACACCATGATGGCAATTGATCTTGGCAAATAAGTTCAGACGCATCGTCGTCAACACAATCATGACCACAAACGTATCAATCGCATTGAACTCTATGTCTCAGCATTGCGTGTTTGTGTTGGCAACTTGAAAAAGATCTGCAGTGTAAGACAGCTGAGCATTTCGAGACAGGTGTCATTGCGCCAGCAGTGTTTGTATACATGAATGCATGCTGAATCTGTCTCAGACTTGTCGGCAACGTCAATCATATTTCAACGTAGGGCGGCAGGCTCCAGTGCATGCATTTCATGCAATGAAAGATTTTGTTGAGCCCCTTATCTATCACGTCATCCGAAGCACACATGCAAATGCTGACCTGGCTTCGTGAGCCCTGCAACAGTTGAGCCTTCCTTGTCGCATTAGCGACACAATCTATTGCGGTGCCGACCACATCGGGATTGTCAGTACTCTCGCAAAGAGCTGCGTAGTATTGCACGCATCCAAGCTGTCACGGCCTACACCTTTCGCAAGCAGGCAATCAGCCATGCAGACCTCTGCTGCAGCAGATCGCATAGCCACTCTGCAGCGGCATCTGCAGTCACACCAAATTATCAACGAGGCTCAGACTTCTGTCGAGCCACAAGTCACAAAAGCTGAAAGCGACCCTAAGGAGAGGCCAGCCCCAGGTGGTGGCCCAGGGACTCTTTCTGTCACTGACAACCGTACTGGCAAGAAGTACGAGATCCCTATTAGCGACCATGGCACCATTAAAGGCACTGATCTGAAGAAGATCACTGCTGGTGGTGATGGTGTTGGGATCCGGCCATATGACAACGGGTAATATGCATGCCGTATAGTCGACTGCTCCTTTGTTGCCCTGATTCCTGATCTAAATCTTGTGCTCTGCTGCAGATATGTCAACACAACAGCTGTCAAGTCCAAGATTTCTTTCATAGACGGTGACAAGGGAATCCTTCGGTATCGGGGCTACCCTATTGAGCAGCTTGCAGAACGCTCAAACTTCCTCGAGGTACGTCATCCTCTTGCTTTCATGTCAAAGTATGTTGCAACTTTGCTGTCCTGGCACATGTGCCTGCATCTGCTAAAGCACTGTGTGACATGCAACAGGGGTCTGTGGCCGTTGAGGATTTGGTTCTGCTGTCTAAAGGACTCAGTTTGCTGCATACAGGTAGCTTACTTGCTGTTGTACGGTGACTTGCCATCAGCAAAGGAGCTCGCTCGCTTTGAGGAGGCAGTAGGTCGCCACAGCGCAGTTCCGGCTGTTGTAGAAGATGCTATCAACGCTCTGCCCCATGACGCGCACTTCATGGGGACCATCTTGGTGGGTATCAATGCCCTGTCAACCTGCCACCCTGAGCAGAACCCAGCCCTTGCAGGGCAGGATGTGTACAAGAGCAAGGAGATCCAGGACAAGCAGATTGTGCGGTTGATAGGTATGTGCAACTGCATGCACATCTGGCAGCAGTTTGGCGAGGCATTCCTGCACTTGTTGATGCACCTCAAAGCCCTGATGTTCCACACAAAGAGCTGATCAAGTCATGCACTATTTTACTGGATCATATTTGAGCTAGCCTTAAGGCTGTTGGTGCGTACCTAATCAGTCATCAGCATGGATCAGCCTGACAGACTGAATGGCGTTAGCACAGGTGTAGCATACATAGTATACCTCAGCCATGCTATGCTGGCCTGCTATACTGGCCAGAGTCATGTCTGGTTGGAGAGAAACTGAGACTTCATGTTCTGAACGATAATGTGAGCATTAAGACACAATACACCACATGCAGGCAAGATTCCCGCCATTGCTGCATTGGCTTACCACAGAGCCAGTGGGCGCAATGCAGCCCCTCCCAACCAGAGTCTCAGCTACTCTGAGAATTTCCTGTACATGCTGGATGCCTCCAACAAGATCAACTACAAGTGAGTTGTTGCCCTTTGCTTCAACCAGTCTCATGGCTTTCTATTAGGCAGATTGGGAGCAGGCCTAAGTGTCTACGCTATGTATTGACCAACAGAGTCAGCTATCAGGCACCCATTTGTAATTCAGGGAGGAGGGCAGTTGGCTGCTCACAGCTGCACATTCTTTACATGCATGCCTCATCATATTCAGGAGTCTCGGACCGCTGCGCCCATGCTATGACAGGCTCAGCTTGCTCTGATTTTCTGAGTCATCACTGCATCATCTGTTACCTAGCTTGTGTCATCATGCAGGCCCAACCCCAAGCTCGCAAGAGCAATGGACATCATGTTCATCTTGCATGCTGAGCATGAGATGAACTGCTCCACAGCTGCAGCCCGGCATCTGGCCTCCAGCGGTGTGGATGTCTACACTGCCATTTCAGGCAGGCCATCAATCACCGTGTTTGCTTTGTTTGTTGTCATTTAGCATTTTTTTATTGGAGCAAAGGCTGTGGTCCTCCACCATTTTGCAAATTTGCATGTGTCCCTGGACGTTACTATCTAGAAAGTTGCATGTCTTGCAAGTTGCCAGTCGACATTGAGAATGTGGACCCACATGTGTTTTTGAATCCTCACTGCATGGTTGCAGTGCTGCATACAGTGGTCCATACAGCTTGTGCAAATGTATCAGCTGCTGCATGCTCAGCAAAGCCAATGCCGGGACACAGCAGCAGCTATATTGTCCTGTGTGTTGTGCTTGGTAAATCACAACACCACCATCCATTCTGATGCAGGGGCTGTCGGTGCACTTTATGGTCCTCTGCATGGAGGTGCAAACGAGGCGTTGCTGCGCATGCTGGAGCGCATTGGCACAGTGGAGAACATCCCCAAGTTCATTGAGGGGGTGAAGAACCGCAAGGAGAAGATGTTTGGCTTTGGCCACAGGTGCGCTCTTCTTGTCAGGTGCCCTGTGCTGTCAGCTGTGTCTGCCATGCACTGCACTGCTTCACACACACACACACACACACACAGGCTTGGACACATTCCTTGCCTCAAGCAATCAAATACAGTGTAGTGTATTGCTGCAGAGCGCATATCTGCAACAAAGCAGTCTGCTGTACAAGCAGATAACTACTGAGGCACTCCTGCCTCGTATTTGATCTCACGCTGTTGTGTGATTGAACAACAGAGCGTCTGGTTTGAGCATGAGTCATATCGTGTCAAAGGCCTGCTCCTTAAGATAGCACTCTTCAAATGCTGTGCAACATTTGTGCCAGTTGAGGACTGCCATTACCATACCTATGAACCACGACAAGGCCAGATTACATGTCTAGTCTGTGAGTGACACGCTGTGCATGACACAGGGTGTATAAGAACTATGACCCCAGAGCGACCATCATCAAGCAGGTGGCAGAGGATGTCTTTGCCATTGCTGGGCGGGACCCCCTCATTGACATTGCCGTCGAGCTGGAGAAGATTGCTCGCAGCGATGACTACTTTGTGTCCAGGAAGCTGTACCCCAATGTGGACTTCTACTCAGGTCAGCCCCGTGGCTGCACTCCTGTTTGCCACATGTCATGCTGTTCATGCGTGCTGATGGTATGTAGATATTTGTCACTTGGACCATAGGATATGTGCCTGAATCTGACAGCATCAGCCGATGCAAAATGACACTGCTGAAGGATTTTGTTGCTGGGGGGGGGGGGGGGAGTCTGTAGACAGAAACAGCATTCGCTCCATCTAGTGTTTGAAGGACTGCATGTGTGGAGGGGCCTTCTTCTGAATTCAGTTGACAGCCCGACAGCGCAGTGCATGGGGTCGAAGTGCAGCTGTGTGAGGACTGCGACCCAAGAATGCCATGCATCGTCCATATGACGTCCAGAATGGTTTTGCCTGACTCATGTCACTGCTTAAGCTCAACAGCAAGCACTGACTAAAGGAAGCATGAGTGTGCAGGCCTGGTGTACCGGTCTTTAGGTTTCCCTCCCCAGTTCTTCACAGTCCTGTTTGCTGTGCCGCGTGTGACTGGGTACCTGTCACACTGGAGGGAGAGCCTGACAGACCCCGACACAAAGATCCTCAGACCCCAGCAAGACTACAGGGTACGGCACTGGCTACAGTCAACAGACTGTATACACAATGGTGTATCATTTTATATGCAATGATCATCCTGGTCAGCCTATTTACATGTGTCCTGCTGCTCAGTTCATCTACCGGCAATCATCCAGGATGGTTGACTCTCCAGCTTGAGCCCACTGGTGCAGTTTGGATGCTCTTGTTATGTTATGTAAGCAGCAGCAGCAAGCACCCGGTTACATGCAGGGTGTGTGGCTGCGGGACTATGAGCCTGTCAACCAGAGGAAGGATGACCAGACTACCAGCAAGGATACTCTAGGGGAAATCAAGCCATCCAATGCATACAAGCGCCGTGTTGCTGGCACCAACTGGCAATAAGCAAAGTCCACCCAGCTGCTGATAGGCATGTTTGCGCTTTATGAGTTGTGCAACAATCTTGTTTGATGTTTATGGTGTTCGTCTGTGAGACACAATGTTTATCAATGATGTTTTGTTAGACACTTGCTTGCTCCTGTTTCTGTTATTGTTGACGAGTCTGCCAAGTACGTGACAAGCCAAGATTGTATTAGTACATGCAGCATGCTCACGGTTAGATTGATTGCCACAATCACAGATGAGCACCCTCACCGCTGGCAGTGTTGTTTGACAACTGCAGAGGCAAAGAAGGTGCTTGCAATCCACAGACAGGGACAAAGGGGCGCTGACTGAACCGCAGTTCGAACGTTTGCATGCACACACACCCACTTGCATGCAGCGAAGAGTCAAGCTCATTGGAAGGGGTGTCCCTGCTTATTCAAATCTATGGCATGTTGCAGTCGTGTATGAATCGAATCTTGCCGTCTCATGAATGCTGAATTTTTCGGGGGCAAATTCGTCTCGGAAGTCACTAACACTATTCCATTAGACACTGGTGCATAGGCATTGACCAAAGATGCTTTTGGTAGTTTGACCTAGCATGTGCTTGGCAATGCAATTTGACGTACCCTGCTCTGCATGTCATAGTATGTACAGTATTGTGTACATGGCTGCAGACTCTGAGAGCCACAAAAAGAGTTGGGTTCCTTTGAGTACTATGTAAAGTTTGCTGAGTCAGACACTATCAAAATGATGACAGCAGACACAACATACAGCCCAAATTGTGCAGGCCATGAATCATGGAGAACAGTTACTGACAGATCAAAAATCAAACAATCACCATCGCCCCGTTGAGTACTTCCCCAAAATCGGGATGTGCAGGCATTTCCCAGACTGACACTATACCAAGTGCTGAGAGGGAATGAGCACTGCAATCATGCAATGGAACACTACAACTAAATCAACGAAATGGGAGCCTGCTGAATATCATTGCATGTCTGTAGCTGCTTGCAGTCATATTTGTGGGTTTGCCATGCAATTAGCTCAAAACTTGATGGGGCCCACTTTGACAACAGAGCGCCGCAACTGCTTGGAGGCTGTCTGAGAGCTGTTGCACAGACAATCAGTGTGTGCGCGAGGTTGTGGTGTTATAGGGCAACATCTGCAGCCAAGAGAGGCATGTCCTCTCTGGACACAAAGCTGTTGGAGGGCAAGGGCCCTCCTTTCTAGGGATCAAAGGTCGTTGCCACCTAAGCTCATCAAAAGCTGAGAGCTCAGCAGTGCTGACTCAGTACTGTACATCTCCCTCAGGCTGAATTGCTTAGCTCAACATCCAGCACAGTAGCCATGCGCTGACGTAAGTGCTTCATGCTGTCTTTGCCCATAGCAGGCGTCTTAGAACTGATATGCAGACTCTTTACTTGAGATGGGGTCACATTGTGGTTTGCTGCAACATCCTCGGCAGGCCACAAGCTTCTATCATACCTGCACAAGTCAGCTTTGCTGTAAAGGGGACAGCACCACATACTGCTGTCCAACGCAACCAATCTGGGTAAAACTAGTATTTGCATAGTGACTGTATGGTGTTATGACAAACTGAGCAACTGCATGCTGCATACAAAAGCAGCAGTTGCAATTGAAGATTCAACGCATTTTGATTGCAGGACTCTGTGAGGCCTCCTCTGCAAACCTGCAGGGCTTACAATGTGCATATCACTTCATAACCATACTGCAACTGGCCAATGTGACATGCTTACCAATGCTGCTGCAGACCAACCTCTTGACGCGAGGCATGATTGTAGGGCGGCCTGAGGCCCTCCTGCTGCCCCAAAGAGGTGATGCAGCGCTGATAGGCAGCCCCAGCGTCCTCTCCCAGTGCTGCTGTCAGCTGAGTAAACAGGGTTTAGGGTTTAGGGTTTAGGGTTTAGGGTTTAGGTTTAGGGTTTAGGGTTTAGGGTTTAGGGTTTAGGGTTTAGG
>JAABUK010002175.1_pt1 | contig 35712 bp, 1 predicted proteins | sample 5559141 | NCBI WGS metagenome assembly JAABUK01 (sample SAMN10711869, study PRJNA513367) | rock metagenome | isolation source: Antarctica rocks | place: Antarctica: Victoria Land, Pudding Butte nord | collected 2016-01-03
TAGGTTTAGTTTATTAAAGATTTATAATTTAAAAATATAAAAAAGATTCCTAACTTAATCCGTTTTTATATAATTATTATTTTCTTTAATATTTTCTTCTAATATTCCCCCTCTTCGATAAATTTTAACTTTAGATTTATTTCTTTACCCTTCGACCTTATATATTTTAATTAATCTTCTACCTATACTTTTTTTATTAAGATTATAGAAAGTTTTTCGATTAACCTTTATTATACCTTATATAAAAACTACCGTTTGAGTATTACTTTTAGTTTTTAGAATTTTTCTCGAATATTACTATCTTTTCTTTATTTTTATTCTCGCGATAAACGCTCCTACCCTTTTATAATATATTTTAAAGAACTTTATTCGCTTTCTTTATCAAAATCGTTAAGTATTCTTTTTTTTAATATTTAATTTACGCGATTTAATTTAATGATTTAAAGAGAGCGATATCGCTTAAATTTATTTTATTTAATAAATAATCGTAATCTTAAAGATTATAAAGAAGACGGGAGATAAATAAAATAAAAAGTATAAAAAAAAGATTAAAAGAATTAGCGAATAATATATATATAGTTATTTAATAATTTTAAAGTTTATATATAGTCGAGTTAAATTAATCTTCGGTCGAGCCGGTAATTATAAAGAAATAACTCCGTATATAATTAAATATATTATATTAATATAAATTAAAAGTCTTGAGAGGTTTAAGCTTATTTATTATATTCTTTATATTACTATATTAATATAAAAAGTATTATTAATAATTAATCTCGTCTCTTAAAATAATAGAAAATTACCCGGTCGTTAACGGTTTAAGGCCTTAATATAAAAAAAAAAAAAAAAAAATTTATATAAAAAGATTCTAAGGCCTATAATTATATTAATTTATATTAAGAGATTATTAAGCCCTAAATTTATTTATTATATAATAATTAATTAGAGGGTAAAGTAAAGTAAAATATAAAATAATATATATTTAATACTTTAGATAATTATATAAGATTTTAATTTTATCCCTTTTCTTATTTTCTTTATAATATAATAATTATTTTATTATAAATCTAGATTTTTTAATATTTACTCTCTATATATCTACCCCTTTTATTAATTAGATAGAGTTATTTTTTATTTATTTATCTCCTCTTTTATTCTTATATAACCCTAAGAAGCCTTATTAATATAAAATAAAAAAATTAATTTTAGTTATTAAATATTTAACTATTAATTAAATATTATATAATAATATATTAATTCTTTATAATTAAATAATTACTAGGGTTATTAGTAGAGCTTTATTAATATTTTTTATAAAAGATTAAGAATTTATAATCTTTCTTTATAATAATATATAGAGATAAATTTTATTACTATCTAAATATAATATACCCTTTATATAAAGAGTTATTATAATAATATAAATATTAAGTTATTAATTATTATATATTAATATTATTTTAATTTAAAATAATAATATACTTTAGGGCTAATTCTATAATATTTATATATATTAAAATCTCTACTTCTTTTTAAAGTATTATTATATTATAGAGTATTTTAAGAAATATTATATTAATTATAAATAATAAAATTATATTATATTATATAACTTCTCTTTAATTATATAAGGAGGGTATAGTAGAAATAAAAATAATTATAAAGAAAAAAATTAATAATATTAAAAAAAAGATCTCTTTATTATATCGGTAAATTAAAAACCGGCTTTAATAATTTAAGGTTATTAAATAAATTACTTTAAGTATCTAAAATAAATTTAAAATACCTAAATAATTTTAAATATTTATCGAGCGCTCACCGAGTATCCTTCGAGTATTAAATTATTTAATAAGTATTTCATAGGCGGTTAAAATTATCATAAAATAAATATTAGGCTCCCTATAAACTTAATTTAAATCTAAAACTTTAAGAGTTTTAATTTTAAAAAATTACGTAATTTATTATTTAAAATTTTTAAAAATCTTAATATTTTATAATTATTTTTATCGACGGTAGCGACCCCCCGGAATAATCTTTAACACTAGTAAATTTTAATATCTAGAATTTATTAATTTAAGCGAAATCCTCGCGGGGGTAATATATATTAAGAATTTAGAGTTATGATAATAATAATTATAGAGGTACGATAACGATAGGACTATAACTATAAATTAAATAAAACTATAACTATAAATAAAATAAAACCTAGGTTATAAATAAAAATTATAGATAAAGATTAAAATTAATAACGTACCCCTAATTTAACTCCCGTTAAAGGTAGTTTTAAATTAACTCGGTATATAACCTAGTACTCTTAAACCCCTTAATTATATACCTCGGGCGTTTATCGAGTTAGTAGATAAATATCGTATTTAAGACTTTTAAAGCGCTCGTCGAGCGCCCTAAATTATAATCGAGCTACTTTTCATTTTACCGATATAATAATAATAATATTAATAATTTTATATTATCTAGTTTAATAATAAACCTAATTATTATTTAATAATATATATAATATTTTCCTTTTATCTAGTTTTATATTTCTATACTATATTTTATAAAATTAAAATCTATTATTATATATTTAAATAAAAGGACTTATATCTTTATATAGTATTTATAAATAGTACCCTCTTTAACTAGTTATATAATTTTATATACTATTAATAAAGGGTAAAAAGTAAATATAAATTATTATATATAAAATAAAAATAGATTCTAGAGTAGTTAACTAAACTAGATATATTATAAAATAATAGGGAAAAAAGAGTATTATATAAAACTCTACTTTATATAAAGTCTTTATACTTAGTTATTAAATATAATTTTAACCTAACCTATATATAGTAATCTCTATATAATAGAGTTATTTACTTAGTACTTATAGTAATTTTTTAAGTGAATTACATAGTAATAATTATATAGGATATACGGGGTCGTTTCGTACTAGCCGGGATTAATAATTACTTTAATTAGAGATACTAATACGCGTGGCGACCCTATATAAATTTGCGCGCCATAGTAAATACAAGGTTAATGACTTATTTCTTAGTATTATAATAAGGCTTTGAGGCTTAGATAAGACCGTTTATAAATATTATAAAGTAGTAAGAGTTTAATAGTAGTATTATAGAGAAGGAACTTTATTCCGTTATAAAAGAAAACTCTCTACGAATTAAACACGAAGACGACGATACGAATATAATTTATAAATAAAAGGGGTCCCGAATATTCAAAAGTAGTTATAATATATAATTTATATCGAAACTAGTAAATATTAATATATATATAGAGTTTAAATTACTCGAAGTCAAAGTACTCTTTATATATTTCGGTATAGTGGGTTTTTCGCGACTTAAGGACGGACGTTAACTAGACGTATCTCTACTATATTAATAAAACGTATCTCTACTATATAGACAAGACGAGGCGTGATTATATTAATAATAGGTACGCGAGTAATGTTTCGAGTAATATTATAAATAAAAGTATTTATTTAAGATTTAAAACGGGGTCTATCCCTTTCTTTATAAATAATTATAGTACGTTAATAGGGATTAATTATAGGGTATATAATTAACCTATATAGACGTCTTATTCAAAACCCTATCAAAATACTAGGGAAATCGCGATAGTAACTATATAGTAATTAACGATTAATTATATAGTAAAAGATTGAGGTCTATATACGTGTAAAGTATAAACTTAAATCGTCTTGGGGTTTTTACTTCCGAGTATAGAATTTAGACTATAAAATAAGTAAAACTCTATATATTAAAAGAGGACCCTCAAGGTTTCTAAAATCTTTATTTTTCAAAAATTCTTTAGAACCTCCCTTTTATCCGGAGGTTCTAAATCGCTGAAAAACGATATTTTTATATTATAATATATAATTATACTAAGCCCTCTTCTCATTAATTAACTCCGTATATATATTATTTCTTCTAATAATTCTTACTCTCTATCTTGTATAGGGTAACTCTATAGTTTATATAATTAAAACTTATTTAATCTACTCGCTTCCTAGGAACGTTTATATCGATCTCGTCGTTAAAGTAATACTTCTTAGGGCTCGGTATTCGTGATTATAAAATAAATAAAGTCTTTTAATAACTATACTAAATATAGGCTCGGTGTTTTTCGTAGAGTTTAATATAATTATAATAAATCGTAAAATTGAGTTTCTTTATTTCTAGTATAGTTATTTACTTATTAATTTTAGTTTTCTACGAAAATATAAAGAGTTCTTAATATAGTAGTTATCTAAAGTCTTTATATTACTTCTTTATTTAATATTTCCCTAGAGTATATACCCCGATCTTGAATATATTAATATAGATATAGTCGAGTATTTAATACTAATTAAGATACTAGTTCTTTATAGTCTTCCGTTAAGTCTTGAAAACTTATCGATATTAATTAACGATATCTACTCTATTTATATTATAGTTATAGTCGTTAATATAGCGGGGTACCTTAAGTTTAGTACGGATATAACTATCGAATAATTTTCGAGGAATCGTAGTATTAGATAAAGTAGTTACTAGTCTTTTTCGTTATTATTTAATAACGTTAGTTACCTAGTTTACTGTATATACTATCGATAATAAGAGTATTATATTATTATTAATTTATCCTAAATAAAGTACGTCGTTTACTAGTATAGTAACTAGAGTACTCTACGGAAATTAATATTTATACTTTTCTTTCATAATCTATAGGACGGCCGGGAAATCCACGTTATTATTAACTCGTATAATATTATATACCCCGATTCTAACGATCTTTAACTCTCGAAAAAAAGGCGTAAAAGTAAAAAAATTATTAAAGTAAATTATATAGATTTGACTATTTTATAAATTAAAGAGGGTAAAAGTTAACTAATAAACTATAGCCTCTATATTAATAAGAAACTTATATTATTTAAATTTACCCGTCTTCTAGAGACGTAAATAAAATAGAAAGTTATATAAATAACCTCCTTTATATAGAGTTTATATCTTGAATCTCTATTTAATAAACTTATTCTTTATCTTTAGAGTATACTTTAAGTATCTATAGAACTTTATTATTATTTTATCTATATTAACGTTACTACCCGGGATCTAGTAAATTTAATAATTCGCTCGAAATATAAAGATAAGAGGCTCTAGTTTCCTCTACTACGCTTTATTTAACTAACGTAGTTACTCTATCAAGGTATATATATAGAATATATAATTTTATTAATTTAGTAAAAGATATTAATTATCTATAAAGAATTTGGCCCTAATATACTAGAATCTAATTAAGGCGCTAGTCCTAATATAGAAGTATCGAGGTTTAGTTTAATAATATTATATTTAAATCTACCCCGTAATAGATTACTTCTTTTAAAAAAAGACGTTAACGCCCTCGTTAATATACGGATATAGAGTATCGTAAATAATAATATAAATAACGTCTAACCCTAAGTAAATTAATAGAGTAGATAAATATATTAATATATCCCTAACTCTTAAATAGTCGGTATAAGGTAATTATAAAAGTATTATAAAGTCTTAAAACTTGATATAGAGTCGTAAACTAAAATCGCGACGGCGAGGTAAAATAATAAAGAGGTATAGAGATAATATAAATAAATAATAATAGTAACTATAATATTAATAAAATAGGGGAGTAAGTATTTAGTATTATAAAAATATTAATAGAGAGGTATTAAATAGTCGACTTTTTATATATAAAAATAAGATCTTAGCGTAGTTTTTAAATAACTAGTAGTTTTTGAAAAGAGTTATTTACCGGTATTTTCGAAGCTGAAATTATTTTAACGCGGTACTAGTCTAGATTCGACTAGTTTTTAAATTTAGTCTTTAACTATAATTTAATAAATATTATACTCTAGATTATTAATATTATTATATTAATCGTATTAACTACTAGCGAAGTATAGAGAGTAGTCGGTATTAATAATTTTCTTTTATTCGTCGCTATTTTTATATCTTTTTAGTTAAGTAATATAAACGGCTAAATAATTATTCTAGTTATTTAACTTATCGTATTTATAGTTATTAAATAACTTATTATTAAATAGTTTTGGATTATTTTACTAGTAGGTTTACCGTTAGGGTTATTACTATTATCGAAATTAAAAATAAAGTAGTTTTTGAGGTAGTATAAAACTACGTATTACGAAATCCTCTTAAATTAATAATTTACTATCGATATCTTCTAGGAATTAATTTAGAGTTATTATTACTTTTGATTTAGAGATATCCCGACGTATATTTATATAAAATATATTTTAAAGGGTTAAAAGCTAGGAGTATATTTAAGGTAATATTTATAAATTTAACGAGGTAGAGTATATTCTAAATAAATACACGAGGATATATACCCTTCCGAATATCCTAGGGTATATATATAAGGGTAGTAATCTCAAGTTCTAATTTTAAATCAGTTAATAAGGGTAGTATAATATTATTATAAATCGGAGGCGGTATTATATAGGAGTTTCTTTTCAAGCTCTATTAATTTAATTAAATACTATATTAAAATTAAACTACGAAGGTACGCGGGAATAAAGTTCTTAACGGCGGCGTAAATATTAAACTCTATATCTACTATATTTTTAAATCTATTTATAAATACGTAGACGTTTTAATAGTAAACGTATTTACCGGTATTTAGTACTAGGGCGTTATTTCTAGGCTCGTATTAAAGATTAAAGAAACTAATATCTTTAATTTTTAATTTATTAATTTTAACGGTAAATTATAAAAGATTAGGAAACTCGACGTTATTATCTAGAGTATACTCTTCTACTTAGTATTACTACTAATTAATAAAATTAGTTAATATTTACTTTATAGTTTAGCTAATAGTAGTAGTAATTATTATTATTAATAATATAGTTTATTCTATAATGAAGCCTAGTATAAAACTCGGATTAAAATTACAAGGAGGTATATTTTCTTAAAGCGGTATTAATTCCTATTACTCGGTATTTAAACTCTTATAGGAGCGAGTATTATAAATAGAGTTATTTAATATAGTAATAGTAACGATAGGCCTACTAAAAGGGTCGTTTCTAAAATCTATCGGATAAAGAGAGACTATATAAATACTAGTCTAAAATAAATAAATATTTTCTCGTATTAAGGTAGGTAGAACCGTTACGTTACTAATTAAATAAAGTATATAAAAATATCTTAATAGATAAAGTAATCGGTATAAACTATTACTACTATTTATTAAAGTATATATATAAAATATATAATTTTATTAATTTAATAAAAGATATTAATTATCTATAAAGGATTTAACCCTAATATACTAGAATCTAATTAAGACGCTAGTCCTAATATAGAAGTACCGAGGTTTAATTTAATAATACTATATTTAAGTCTACCCCGTAATATACTCGGAGTCTATTTTCTTAATCTCGTCTTATATAGGATCCGGGGGCTCGGTAGGATCGTAGAGATTAATATATAGAAATCGCTATAATTGAGTAAACCGATCCTAGTATATTTATAGTTTAGTCGTATACTACGGCCCTTTTAAATTAATACTATAATATTAAGATAGCGAGTAATTTATAAATTTACCGGTAAAGATATCTTTATATTAATAATTACTCGTTCTACCCTCTCGATATATATTTATATAGATTATATAGCTAGCGAATACTTTTAATTTATCCGAATTTATAGGCTACTAGGCCCGTTAATTACTATTATCGTCAAAATTACTATAATATCTAGATTTAATAGAATCCCGGCCTTACTCAATAACCTCTTACTATAGAGTATAGTTATTTATATTAGTAGTAATAATCTTCTATATTTTATCCGTCTAGAATAACGAGAATAAAATAAAAGGGCTATTAAGATTAAAATCTAGAAAATATATTAGTTAAAATTCTCGCTTTAAACCTTCTTTAAATAGTTTAAATATTACTATTATAACGTCTATTAACGTAGTACTAAAATTATCCTTTAAGAGACGACCGAGGGTATTTTTTTCAAATTTAATTTAACTAGTAATGAGTTTTCTAGTCTCTATTAGACGAGTTTTTCTCTTTATTTTTATAACTAGTTTACTATCCTTATTTTTAATCTTATAGTCGATAAGTTAACTAAATTCTATAGTAGTAAAAACTCTATTTAATACTTTATTTACCGTCTTACCTATAGTAATCGTAACCGTAGTATCGGATAATATAATAACGATTATAGAGTTCTTTACTACTGGCTTTCTTCCTCGCTATTTATTACTATCTTTCTTCGCTTTAACTAGGGCTATAGAGGGCTAGAAAATAAAATCTTCTTTAATAATAATAAACTACTCGCTCTTAAAGGGGATAAAAATATATAGCTCGTTTTAAATAAACCCCTTTTATTATCGCTAAATAAGCGATCGTATAACTTTTCTAGATAATCTCGTCGTTATTCTATACTCTTAATACTTAGTTCGATATATATCCGATAGTATAACTCTTTCTTTTATTTATTTAAATTCAATTAATCTAGCTACCCCGTTAATCCTATTTATAAATCTAGAAATAAACGATCTATAATAGGAATAAATTCTTTTTTCTAGTACCGAAATCGATCCTATTAGTCTTTAGGAAAAATATAGAGTATCGTTAAAATACTCCTAATATATTACTAGCGCCGTTGAAGATAGATTAACTCGACGTCGTTTTATAGCGGAGGTACTAGAGGGTAAAGAGATTTAAAATAAATAATATTATCGAAAATTATAAAACGTACTTCTTTGGAATAATTCGAAAACGATATATATATATATAGTCCCTCGATTTATACCAAAATCGCGTATATATATAAATATTAATTATACGAGGGTTATTTTCGATTTCTATACTAAAAGTTAATTAATTACTTTGAATTAAAGTTTTATACTAAAACGGCTAAATTAACTATTTATTTATAATATTATAATTATTTATAAAGAAAGAGATAATAGTATAGATAATAAAACGAGTAGTAAAATAAAGTTAAAAGTTTATATAAATAGTAATAAATTAGAGAGTAACGCGCTAGGTACCCCCGAGCTTTTATTTTATAATTAAGATATTAAATAGGGTAAAAGAAAACAATTTAGTCGTAATAAATAAAGGCGATAAATTGATTTCTATAATAAAAGATAAAGTAGTATATACTAGTAGTCGATTTTAGGGCTAGGGCTAGACGGATATTAATTAAATAATTAATAAATAATTTCTTCTATATATTTAAATTGAGTTTCTAGATAATATAATTTCCGGAGACCCTCTCTTCTTAACGACGTTAATTATTAATACTTCGTCTCATAGATTGTCTCGTATCTTATAGAACTTTGATTTCGTTCCTTTGGAAATATATTCTTTAATTATTTTTATTCGACGTTACCTCTTTATTATAAACTTTAACTATAGTTTTAATATAGTACTACGTTTTACCGAGTCGGATAGTAATAAAAACCGGTAGTTAATCTTTATCGACGAAGTTAAGAAAATATATAATAAAGACTCTATATTTTAAATATAGCCTCGTATTTTTAATTTCTAAATTAGAGAATATCCGTAATTACCCCTTTAAAGTTATAAATTCCTCCGTTTTAACTCTAAGGTTAATGGATCTAGAATAATAACTATAGAGCTTTATATCCGTCGGGTTTACTATATAACTCAAGAGAATTTTAATTAATAAATATAATTTTAGTATAAATTTTACGATTATTATAAATATTATAAATAAGACGTAGTTAACGAGTTTATTGAAAACTATAATAACGCGGTCGGTTTATTAACCTTTTATATTTTTTTTCTTTTAATATCCTAGTAACTTTTTAAAATATATACGACCTCAATTTCTTTAATTAATAACTCTACGTTAAATATTTCCCTACTAGAGAATCTAGGGTTAATATAGACTACTATACTTCTTACTCTATATATCGTGAGATTAATACTAGAGAAAGATTAAAGATTTATCGTAACTCAAATTATTATAAAAGATACTCGGATCCTATCGGAAAAACTTATCTTTATAATCTCGAGGAGAAGAAATAACTTTAATTTTGTAAACTAGCGGATTACTAACGAATTTAAATAAATTTCAAAATATAATTAACGAGTCTTTCTTAATTTTTATAATAATTTTCGAGGCTCTTTAACCCTCTTTCTTAATATTATTAAAATTAATACTCTCTCGTTAAATCTTAATATAATAGAGAGTAAACTCTTTTTATAGATTTTAAGAATTAATTACACTTACCTCCCGAATTATTAATATACGTAAAATACGAGTATTAGCGAAGAAACGATATATACTATTAAAGAAATCATTTAGAGCGAGGAAATAATAATTTTATATTCCTATATTAACTTTTCTAAATCTCGACGTAAACATTTTTAGAATAATTTCGGGTTTATTAATAAATTTTAAAAACTCCTATTGAAACCCTAATTACCGACCGCGCGGATAGGGTTAATAGTATTTTACTAGTAACTCTAAATTATAAATAAAACTAGTAACGTCCTATTAATAGGTTTTTTAACTTTAATTACGAATAAAATACTACTAGTAGCCCTAATTTACGGATAGGGCTACTAGTGTTTTATTAATAAATTTAATAAATTAAAAGTCTAAATAAATTACTTTTAATAAATTTAATAACTCCGGGTTAATTTTAGCCGGATTAATAACTTTAGTAATTTATATATATTATTAATATATTAATAGTAGCTCAGCTCTATAATAGGGTTAAAATAAATAAAATTCTATAATCGATACTATTAACGGTAGCGACTCTTAGCGACGATTATTAACGCTAGCGACCTACCGGGCCTAGAATAATAAATTTTAATAAAAGTTCTCGCGGGGGCGTTACCTAAATATATCTAGAAAATATATATATATAAATACTATAATATATCGTATACCTTGGCGTATACTATGATTGTGTATATTATAGAGGGCTTTCGTCTAATGTTTTAGAGGCTACTACGGGGGGCGTATATTATATACTATTTAAAATACCTTTACGCACGCTATTATATATACTATAAGGTATACTATAGCCTATACTATAGCCCATACTATAGCGTATATTAAGACGTATATAAATGCGTATACTATAGGGTATATAATAGGCCTATTCGTTTAATATTTAAATTACTAACGATTTATCGAGTTATTAAACCTATTAAACCTACTAATAGTTAATATTATTTATTAAAAGTAATTTTCCCGGAACCTTAATTTATTACCCGAAACCCCGACTTATTAATCCTATTAAATATCGGGTCGGTATTTAATATAGAGTTTTAATATAAATCCGTAAACGACTTTCTAATAAAGCTAATAACATTTAGAGTATATTAATATTTACTTTTAAAATTTACCGATATTCGATTATACCTATAATCTTTACAACCTCCTAGTAACCGAGCGCGTATTTAGCGACGATAGATTAGAGGAGATCTAGTATCTTAATAACGTTATCGGTAACGGTATATATTTTATACTATATCCTTAACAATATCTCTAAAAAGTATATATATTTATACTATTACTAGAGGTCGAGTAAATCTCGGATACTAGACTTTCAAGGGTATACTACGATATATTCTAGACTATTATAATGTACGGAGACTAGGCGAGAGCAAAAGTCTTTACCGGAAGAGTATATACTACAAGATTATACTATAAGAAAGAGAATAATCTAGGGACTTTATAAATAAAACTCTTAATAAAAAACCCGAAAAACTATCGGTTATTTAAAACGTCGAAGTAGTAGAGATAAAATAAGACGAAATTTCCGAAGGGATTAAGAGACGAAGGGTTCGAGAAATAACTATAAAAATAGAATATTTAAATAATATAAAATAATAATAAATAGTAATAACGAACCCCTAGAGGTAGCGGTAATCCTAGTAATTCTAGTAATTTAATAATTAGTCTAGATTATAGGAGTCAAGGATATTTTTATAATCGGGGATTATATACTACTTTTATATAGTTCTCTCTATAAATATATTTTACTACCGATATAGAATTACTTTTATATATATATATAAATTAATAAATTTATAAATAGTATATTATCCGTTTTTACTCTAGCGAGTAATCTTTATTAATATAATAATACTACTATAACGGGGTTCATAGTCCTCGATTTATAATTTATAATTAATAATAACTCAGTAACGTGATATTTAAAAAATTAGATATATAATATAAAAATTAACTAAACCTAATTATAGGGTAATTATCTTCGGTGAATAATTAATTTTATATTTTTTATAATATAATTACCTCCTAACTCGTTATATACCTCGAAGCTCGAGGTCTATTATAGCCTATATTACTCGAGTCGCTCGCTAGGCTTTACGAGGAGGGAGATCTTTTAGATAAACTAAAATATATTAATATTTACTCTCGTAGGCTCTACGGTTTATCTAACGGATAACCTAGCTATAAATATAATAAAATTGAACTTGGGTAATAAATATATTAAAGGGGGTATATATACTCGGCTCGATATATTGGACGGTTTTCTTAATATAGTAGATATTAATAGAGAGAATAGTTATTATATAGTAGTAATAAAACGAAGGGGAGGGGAGGAGCGATTAAATATTAAACTAGAATCGTCGAGTAATTCGCTAATAAATATCTGAGATCGAATTCAATATAGTATTATAAATTATACTAGATATAGATATTATCGTCGGCGTAGTCTACTCCGTATAAAAATCATCTTTAATAAAGTATATATAAATATAGTTTAATTTTAATCTTTCCTCTATAAAGCCCTAATCTTCCCGTTATTATAGAGCGCCTAAATTAATATAAAGAGTCGTATTATACTTAATACGTCTTTAGAGTTTATTAATAATCGTTATTTAATAAAATAGTAAAGAGGGTTATTTAGATAGAATTACTATAGTCGTTATCAAACTAAGACTTAGTATTTTACTAAAGAGGTATAATAGAGTCTACTATATTAACGTCCGTCTCTATATAGCGAGATACCCTCTATACCGAGATATTTAAAATATACCTTAATTTTAAATAACTCGATACCTCCGTGTATAATAAAGTTCGTTATAATTCTATATAAAGTATAAATTATTATTATTTATTAATATCTAAAACCTCTTCTATTTTGAAATTACTTTAATATTATCGCCTTTATATATAAATTATAAAAAAAATTCTTTTCGTATATAATAGTATACCTCTACTCTAGTACTATACGTAAACTCTTATTATTTACGATATTTATAAAAGAGTAATATCTAACTTTAAAAACTCTATAAAAGTATAGTAAATTATAATCAACCTTGTATCTATTTACGGTGTCTAAATTTATATAAAATCGTTATATTAATCGGTACCTCGGCTAGCGCCAAATAAATCTATACGACCCACGTAATTATAATTATATAATATACTTCTAGTAACTAATAAATTTGTAGTTATACGAAGTTTTTCGTCTATATCTACCCGACCCCCGTATAGTCGTTTATTATATATTATTAAATTTATAAATAAACTGTAATTTTTATAATTAGTAAAAGCTTCGACTAAAACTACCTAGGTTTAATCTAGTTTTATTTTTACTTTTTTGCGAATTTCTTCTCGTTTTAAAATAACGACTAGGCCGAGCCTTCTTCGTTATTTAATATAATACTCGAAGAAGACTAGGATCCTAATAATAATAAAATAAAGATACGCCTAGTATAAATACTATATTCATTTATTAAATATTAGATTCGGGGTATAAAAGGTTTAAATAAAGATTTTTTAATTATTTAACTAAGTTCGCGGCTAATAAAAAAAGTAGGATAATAGTTATTTACTCCGTTATAAAAGAGATTAAAGATAATATTATTATTTAAATTACTCGTAATAAAGATTTCTCGGATATAAATAAATTTACGTTTAATAAATTAAAAAAGATATTAAATTTATTATTTTATAATAATAATACGTCCCGTATAGTTATTTTATTTCTATATACTAAACTTATATTTCTTATTTAGCCGATTAATTTAAGGTTCTCCTATAAAAAGAAATAATCTTATATTATTAAAACTAGATTAAATATAATTATATTTTTAATTTAAAAGTAAACTTTAAAGCTTACAATACTATCCGTAGGAGGAATAATATTAATATATTAAAAAATACTTTAGTCTCTAATATTATCTTATCCGTCCTACGAACTCTTCTCTTTAATCGTAATATTAACGATATAAATATTTATAAAAAATATACGAGGTTTATTATTATATTATATAATTTATATTAGATAAGAAATATTAAAGAGGTACTTAATAACTCTTTAAATACTATTTTTAAATCGAAGAGTTTATAATTAAATATCTACCTACTCGCCCGGCTCTAAATTATATTCTAGAATTTCAAAAATATTACTCTTACGCTTTTAAGTTTCGAATAAATTATAATTATCTTAATTCTTTATTCTTTTATATTTATAAACCCGTCTTAGCGCCCGCTTAATTTAAAATAAACCTTCGATATCCTCTAATTTAATCTAGGTCCTATTATAACGAAAACCGTCTTAAATTGAAATTAAACTATTATTAAAATTAAATATAAATTCGTAAAACGATAGAAGTAAAAACCGAACGTCTATACCGAGGTTCAAATACTAATATCTCTAAATATTAATGAATTATCTAATTCGGGTTTATTCCCGTATTTTGGATATAATAAATTTAGTTACTTTATATATAATCGCTTTATTTAGTCGTATAGGCGATTTACGATAAAAGAGTACTATAAATACCTCTTTAAACTATAAATTATATTAAATATAAATCGACTTCTACCTAGTTAGGCCGATCAGATAGTAAAGGCTCTTATATTAATATAAAAGAAACTTAAAAAGAAATTAAAGACTTTAATTAAGAGTTATATTCGATAAAAACGAACTTCGGTTATCGGAGGAAATAGTATTTTTAGTAATCGATAAGAGGAGCGTTTATAGAGATAATTATAAATTAACCGGCTAAGAATATAAATAGAATATAATAAAGTTATAGAAATATTTAGAAGGTAAACGAGTTTCGGATATTATTAATTTATTTTTATTTATTTTTACCGAAATATTTATATTAAGAGTTAAAAGGTAAATAAAGAATATAATTAATTTAATTAAATATACTTATTCGACTTTAGAAGGAGATAAGCCGGACTGAGACTACGATATATATAAAAAACTAATAACGAGAAAATATAATATTTATAATAAAGACTTCTTTTATAATAATTCGTACTAGGAGAAAAGATCCGGAAATTATTTATTTAAGTATTTTAAATACTTATTTACTTCTACTAATTATTTCTAGAAGTTATTAACGGAGGATTTTATACTTTAAAATAAAGATATTTTTAAAGATTTCGGATTTAATAATATTTTCTTTAATAGGGATATAATTTACTTTTTAAAGATTTATAAAGACCTTTATCTTTCTAATAAATTCTTAATAAAGGATATATATAAATAGTATATTAAAGATATCTTAATTAATACAATTAAAAAATTCTATTATAATATTACGGAGAATTCCCGTAGGTAATATTTTCCCTAATTTCTTAAGAATTTCTATATCTCGGAGCGCTCTATAACTAAAGATAAAATATAATAAAAGTTAATAACGACCTTCTACGATAAGGCTAGGTTATATTTAAATATTAAGAATTGTAATAAAACGGCTAGAGATCTAAAGCCAGAAGTTAAAGAAATTAATTATTATTTATTAACGAAAATATTACTCCGGATTAATCCTAATCCGATTAAAAGAAACTAGTACTCTTTCGGGTTTATAACTTACCGCGGATAAAGCGAAGAAAATATATTTATAGATCTCTACTAACTCCTTCTTATTAAAAGCGACGGAACTTTCTTCTATAAATTCTATAACCGTCGAAGAGGTATTATTTAACCTACTATATTTATATAATTTTAAAAAGTATATAAAGCGGGAATATTTATTTAATTTATAAATTTAAAGGGGTTAAAAGAGCTACGATCTAGACTCCTATTTTTAAAGAATTTTTTATCTATATTATTAACCGGCCCCTATTTATCTATATAAAATCTAAAGTAATTTCTTAAAATTAACGATCCGATGAATTATCCGCCTATTTTATCGGTTAATATTAATTATAAATTTATTAACTACTATATTTTCGAGGAAATTTATATATTAATAGAAATTTACGGAAAGATTCTAAAGACCGCGAATCTATTAAAACTCTACTAGGTATATATAACTAGTAATTTATTTTAATTTATAAATATTTATAATAAGATAAAGGAGTAGTAGAGATTATTAATAAAGAATTTTTATTTTTTAAGAAAAGTAGTAGAATCGGAGTTAGAGCTAGAGTTAAGATTAAAAAGAAAATCAAAGATAGAATTAAAGGCGGATAAAGATTCTATAAATTTACTATCGCTATTATCGAGACTTTAAGAGTTTATTAATAAATTTACTAATTAATAATATACTAGGTAGATACGATTATAAATTAGAAATAATTATATAAATAGTTTAACTCCTAAATAGATCTAGCCCGTTTATATATTATATATATTAATTCTACTATTAACTAATCGTAAAATAATAAATAACTTTTGATTTTATTATAATTTAAACTTTACTAACCCTAACTCTTTAATATAGAAGTACTACTTTTATCTACTAGTTAAAAGAGTATTTAAAGAGTCGTAAAACTACTAGATTTAATAACATAGTATCTTAAATAAGAATCGAAATATTAGAATCCTTTTCTAAATAGAGGTTATATAAATAATAGTATATATAATATAGTAGAAAATTAGGAATTATTACGTTAAATGTTAATATAGTAATTATTTACCGTTTCTTAAAGAATACGCTATACCTTAGATATATCTAGTATAGTATAGAATATAATATAGTATTATTAAACGTATTAAGTCTTTTTATTAAAATTAATAATCTATCTCTTTACCCGGAGAAACTCGGAATATATATTCTTATTAATTAAATATCTTTAAAATTAAAAATAAGGTCCTTTATTAATAGAACTACCGTCGAGTTATATTAAGATTCGAAAATATATCGATAACTAGAGTAAAGTAGGGGTATAAAACTAAAGTAAATTTAAATACTATAAACGGAACAATCGATACTATAACTAACGTCGTTATATTTTTCTTATTATTAATTAAACTTCTAAGGATAAATTTCTAAAGAATAATAAATTATTAATCGTAATTTTAAATAATTTATAAAGGAGGGAGTTACGATACCTAAAGAGCGGATACGTCTCGGTACGACGAGTATCTCGCTATATAGAGACGGACGATCGTTATTATATTATTCTATTCTCACCTTTATAATCCTATTAGTATTATATCCTCAATTTTAACGGAACCCATAATATAGATATATACTATCTACTCTTTTATAATAATAGTTTACGACGGACCGTTATATCTAGGTAATAATAATTACATAGTTTATTTATCGAATTTAAATACTAGGGCTTTAGTATCCCGTTTAAAGGAATTTACTTTCATTTATTCTATTTTGGATAAATAATCTACGTTCTTTTTATCTATATTTATTAGATTCTAAAGACTCGAATATATCCCCATAGAAAATAATATACTCTAAAGAATCTAGTTATATCCTAAATTTACTTCTTTAATAATTTAAATAAAAGTTAAATTTATAGATATAATACTTAGTATTTTAAATTTAATCGGCGTTACCTTGAAAATATATAAAATCTATAACCGAATAATATAAAAGAGTTCAAGATCTAACTATTTTACCGGGAAGATATATATTGAAAAATTAATATCTAAATCGTCGGTTCTTCTAGATTATCTATATAATATCTTTATAGAACTAATAACGCCGGTGAAGAAAACCTAGACCTATTTATTTTATAAAACTATATTTACGATTTATAAAAAGATATATTATCGTTACTCTAGCTCCGAGTTAAAGTCTTCGATTATCGATAGTTCTTTAGATAAATTCTTTCGCTTTAATCCCTCTTTCTAGGAAATACGCGGATTTAAAATAAACTCTAGCGTAGGGGAGGTAGGTAGCGACGAGTATCTTTAACTCTAATAATTAAAAAGAAAGCCTAGGCGCTTCGTATTCTAAAATTTAAAGAATAATGTAAAGTAGCTATAACTATAAAGAGGATAAAAGACTAAGTAGACCTAATTAAAGACGTCGAAAAATACTAGAATATTAAAGTTATCGATTAAAGGGTAAAAGACTAGGCCCGCTAATAATAAATAGAAAAATAAGAGAGTTATAAGACTATAATTTTTATATAGGTTACTAATTCGGCTTAAGAAAGAGACTTATTTAAAAACTAATTCGATTACTATAATTAATTAAAGAAGGCTAAGAGCTTTATAATAATATAATTAAAATATAATAAAATCGGACTAAACGAGTTCCTTTACCGGATAAAGGTATTTATAGTCTATAATACTAACTATTAATATAGTTAGAGGAATTAGGACGTAAAATATATATTATTATTTTACCTAGAATTTACTAGCGAGAGGGCGGAGCTAGTAGAGTAAATAGGTATATATAATATAAGGAAAATATTAACGTAGATCCAAGGTATACGGGCGGCCGCGCGGTAAATAATAAAGATAAAATAACTCGGCTAGTTCTCTCTAGCGAAAGAATAACTAGTATAATTTAAATTATCGTTAAACTCTAACGAGATACCTAGACCCGTAAAGAGGAGGAAGAGAAAGAAGAAACTACTAGTCGAAGGGGGGTAGGTAGCGACTACTTAATATATTTACAATATACGATAATATATAGAGCGGACGTTAGGTCTTAGAGATAAATAGGAGAGATGAAAAAATCTAAAATAAAAAATCTAAAATAAAGAGAAGAGATATATAGTATTTTGGAATAATTATAGCCGAAGGCTACTAACTAGTAAAAGAGAGAATAAATTATCGATAAATTAAAGTTTTTAACCTATAAGGTTTCTTTAATAACTAGTAGAGTTATTAATAATTTTATTAGAGAAGACTTTATAGGACTCCCTTATTAATAGAGTAGTTTTACTAGAGTAAGTATATAAATTAATTAATCTCTTTTTCTATTATAATTTATCCGCGCCGCCGGCTATCTCTTTTAGAATATTTAAAAACTATTTTTAATAATAATATAAATAAGTATATAAAAGCCCCGAGAATAATAAACTATAATATAGTTATTAAATTACTCTAACGTAGGAGTTTAATTTCTAGTTTAGCGTCGAAGACGACCTAAATATATAGTAATCTCTTTATTAGGTCGTCCGTATTTTACCCCTTTTTATAATTATTAAATTATATCGATTAATAGACCCTATAAATCTTTTTTATAATCTATATATACTAAGACCCCGCTTAGGCGGCTCGGGGTCGTTATATTAATATTATTAATCTTATTAAATAAAAACACAACTATTTTAACTATATCTAGATCTTTTCTATAATTAAGAAACTAAGTAGTTATAACTTTAAAAGCGGGAAGATTTTTAATAAAGATATAATAGACGACCTAAAAACTAGGGCGGTACTTAATTATTTACTCCGATTACTCGAAGTAACTAGGTATTTAAATAAGTAGTTTAGTTTAAAATCCGTCGAAGAATTTATAATAAAATAAACCTTCCTACTCTACCCTATATATAATAAATATTTAGAGATCCTTATAACCGCTTCAATCCGAAAATATTTATATAAGTTATTATTAAGAATATAAAGTATTAGTATATTAAATATAGATAATAATTATAAATATTAAATATCTAAATATTAAATTATTAATATCGTAAATTTATAATTTAAAATAGAAGTAAAGAGTTAAATAAATTCAATCTCAGGCTTTAAATTACGCTCTTCTATTTAATATACCGTTTAGAGCTCGTATAATCCGATATAAATAGAATATTAAACTCGCGTTACTTTACGTTCTTTAAAAGTCTCTAAGGTATAAAAGTATAAAAGTTTAATTTAGAGTAAATTAGTTAGCGTTCGGCGTTTCGAGGTAATTAATTAAATAATTAATTAGAACTTCTATACTAGGTTATATAATCTATATTCTTTTCTATTAATTCTAGGATAACTTTATATTTACCCCGCTCCGAGGTATAAATCTTTATTAAGCCGCGTACTATCTAATTAATCTTAATATTTAAATAATTTATAAATAATTTTATAGAGAGCCTTTAGATTATTATAAAAGAGATAGTACCCGTATAATTTATTTATCGATTCCGGGTAGATAAGGTTAAGGATTATAATATAAATAATAAATAATTAGAAAACTCTATATTCTTCGATTTAAAGAACTACCTTAAAGTAGGGATCGAGATACGAATATAGTAAATATATAAAGTAGTAAAGTATTTTAGGGTTATTTACAATTCCGTCTAATTATAGGATTTTCTTTATAAATTAAACGGATCTATTAAACCTCTTTTAACATTAATATTAGAAAGTAAAATTTATCCCGCCCGATTCTAGATACCGCTAAATACTATATATAAACTTAATTATTACGAAAAGATTAGAAGAGCCGAGAGATTCGTAATAACTAGTCTTCTTTATAAAATCTTATCTAGTACGAAGCCTTTCGAGAAATTAAACGACGACGAAGTATAATATTACTTTAGTAATACGGTTTTTCCTAATAATACTATTTATTTACCTTACTCCTTAATAATTTACTCGGGTTAAAATAAGGAGTTCTCGTAGAAGTTAAATAAGCGAAGTCTATTATAATATTTATATTAATTAAGAATTACTAATTTCTTATAGTTTAAATATAAGATATTATTATTTTATAAACGATTAGAAATTACGTTAAAGTTTATCTAGTTCGTACTAGTATTTAAATAGTAGGCCTTATTCTTTCTACTATATTATTCTTAGTAGTACTAGTATTTAGCGCCGTTAGGTTTACTACGGTAGAATTAATAATCGACTCTATTATTATAACTTAGTAAATATTAATTAAAGTTATCGAGGCTAGTAGTCTCTTTATATATTATTAGAGTATAGTTATAAACGGAGCGGTTATAAATAATATCTAAATCGCGGGTATTATAAATACGGTAATTATAAAAGTAATCGATATTCCGGGATTAATCGAGATATTTAAAAGTATTTACTATATAGTAAAAAAGTAATCCGGATATAGTTAATATATTACTAATTATCTTGATATCGTATAACGACACTATATTGTCGGAGTATTCGTAGAGAAAATTATTAAATTTATAGCGAAGCGGAGTTTTCTAAATACTTTATAATATAGTATCTTAACGTTAATTTAACTAGTAAAATTATTCTAGTAATACTATAAACTTTTATTAATAATAGAGGAGAATTGAATTTATTTAATAAATCTCTCTTAACCTCGTAATAACCCGAAGGTATTTAAGTAAATTTTATAATAACCTTAAATTTCTTACCGACTTCGAAAGTCTAGGGATATTAATTATTAATATTATTTACTCTCGTTACTACTTATATTACAAGGAGGTATAATTCTATATTCGTTACCTCGATAATATAATATATATTAACCTTAAAGTGTATAGGCTAGAATAAGGAAAGAGTAACGGATTTTCCCTATAATACGACGTAGTTTATTAGTTAGTAGTAGTTGGATACTCGATTTAGAAACGGAGTTCATAACGTCCTTATCGGTAAATCTTAAAAGTAAATATTAATATACTCTAAATACTATCAACCTTATTAGAAAATCGTCTACGGGTTTATATTAAAACTCTATATTAAATACCGACCCGAGGTTTAGTAAAATTAGTAAATTAGGGGTCTAGGTAAAATCCTATTAATAAATAGTATTTACTATTAATAAGTTTAGTAACTCGATAAATAATTAATAATTTAAATATTAGACCAATAGGCCTATTATATACCCTATAGTATATATATTTATATACGTTATAGTATATATTATAGTATAAACCATAGTATAGGCTATACTATACTCTATAGTATATATAATAGCGTGCGTAGCTTATATATACTATTGAATAATATACGAATAATATACGTAAAGATATTTTAAATAGTATATAATATATACCCCCCGTAGTAGTCTCTAAAATATTAGACGAAAGCCCCCTATAATATACGTAATTATAGTATATACTAAAGTATACGCCAAGGTATACGCCATAGTATACGAAATAATATAGTATTTATATATATATACTCCCCGGTTATACCTAGGTAACGCCGCCGCGAGAATTTTTATTAAAATTTATTATTCCGGGCCCGGTAGGTCGCTAGGGGTCGCTATTATTATTAATAATAATAATAGAACTTTATTTATTTTAACCCTATAATAAGGCTAAGCTACTATTAATATATTAATAATATATATAAATTATTAAAGTTATTAATCCGGCTGAAATTAACCCGGAGTTATTAAATTTATTAAAAATAACTTACCCGGACCCCTAATTTACTAAATCTATTAATAGGATATTAGTAGTTTTATCCGTAAATTAGAGTTACTAGTAAAGTCCTATTAATAACTTTTATTTAAAAAAGTTATTAATAAAATACTACTAGCCCTATCCGCGCGGGTAGTAATTTAGGTTTTAATAGAAGTTTTTAAAATTTACCGTTAATTTTATAATATATTAACTAGCGAGTTTATAATCACGCTTAGTCTCTTAAATTAAAAGAATATTATTATTTTTAAATTTAATTCCGAATTTAATATTAATATTAATAATAAGTTAAGCCCTATATTATTTAAAAAGAAAAGATTATATAAATCGATATAATCTATATTAAATAAGTTTTTAAAAATCGTTTCTTATTCGAAAGATTATATTATATCCTCTAGATACTTTAACTTTAATAAAGTATATAATATTATTTAAAATATATATATTAAACTTTTAGAATAAATTTATCCTAATATTATAAAGAGAATCAGGTTTTTTAATAAATATAGAAATTTTTTAGAAATTATTAAAGCCTGGATTAAATATAAAAAGGAAAATCCGTCGATTAATCTAGAATATATTTATATTTAGACTCTGTTATTTAAATTCGTTTAATACTAAAAGGCCTTAACATCGGCAAATCTCAAAAGTAAATGTTAGTATACTCCAAGCGCTATCAGCCCTGTTAGAAAGCCGTCTACGGGTTTGCGCTGAAACTCCACGACCCGAGGTTCAGTAGGATCAGCAAGTCGGGGCTTCGGGTAGTAAATCAGGGTTCCGGGAAAGTTACTTTCAGTAAATAGTACTAATTATTAGTAGGTTCAGCAGGTTCAGTAACTCGATAAATCGTCAATAACTTAAATATTAGACGAATAGGCCCATTATATGCCCTATAGCATGCGCATTTGCATGCGCATTGGCATGGGCCATAGTATGGGCTATAGTATGGGCCATAGTATGCCCCATGGCATGCGCAATGGCGTGCGCAGCTTGCGCATACCATTGAATGGCATGCGAATGGCATGCGCAAAGGTATCCTGAATAGCATACGATGTGCGCCCCCCGCAGCAGCCCCTAAAACATCAGACGAAAGCCCCCCATGGCATGCGACATACCATGGTATTTATGTGCGCATACTCCCCGGATATGCCTGGGTGACGCCCCCGCGAGAACTTTCGCTAAAACTTCTTATTCTGGGCCCGGTAGGTCGCTAGTGTTAATAGTTATCGCTAAAGGTCGTTGTCGTTAATAGTATCGATTATAGAACTTTATTTATTTCAGCCCTATTATAGGGCTGAGCTATTATTAATATATTAATAATATATATAAATTACTAAAATTACTAATCCGGCTAAAATTAACCTAGAGTTATTAAATTTATTAAAAGTAATTTACTCGGACCTCTAATTTATTAAATTTACTAATAGGACACTAGTAGCTTTATTCGTAAATTAAAACTACTAATAATATCCTATTTATAATTAAAGTTAAAAAACCTATTAATAGGATATTACTAGTTTTATCTATAATTTAAAATTATTAATAGAACGTTATTAACTCTATCCGCGCGGTCGGTAACTAGAGTTTTAATAGGAGTTTTTAAAATTTATTAATAAAAGAAGACTAGTATTTTAATTTAATTCTAGTATATTAGGCCCGTAACTTTATAGAATAATAAATATCTTTTATACTACTAAATATTTACTATTAAAGTAACTATATCTTAATAGGAAAATACGTATTAAATTTAATTATATTCGTAGGTTTAGGTTACTTTTAAGTTTATTTTTAAATTTATTTTTAAATTTAGATTTCTATATTTTAAAGATTTTATAAATAATTAGAGATTAATATAAAGATTATAATAATAATAAAGTCGGAAAGGAGATAATATATTTATTATTTTATAAAATCTTTAGATTCCTTTAAGGCCGGTCGCGTTTATTAATAATTATATCTAGATTTATAAATTAATAGAAAGATTAGGATAAAGCTAGGATATATAATAAAATAATAAATATTTATTTTTAATTATATCCTTAGCGTTCTTTTCTCTAATAAGTTTTTTATTTTTTATTATTTATTAATCTTCTACCTAGCGAGTAGTCGGGGCGTTAAATTTAAATTCAATATTACTCCTAAATTATTAATAAATACTAAGAAATATTATATTATTATTTAATATTATATCCGGTTATAACGGATCCTCGTTTATATCTAAATCGATTTCCGAGTCTTAGAAAAAATATTCGAATTCTTTATTTATATAATTTCTATATACTTTATTAAAATATTTATAAACGTATATTAAATTTCGATTTAAATATAGTATATACGACCCTAGACCTAAAGTATTTAAATTATTAAAACTATCTCTATCTTTATCTTAATTTACTTTTAATATTATAAAACTAGTTTAATTTAATTCGTCTAGTTCTTTTTATAATACCGATTTTCCTTTTTTATTTAAATTCCTTAACGGTATTAATATTTATTTACTCTTTATATACCCCTTCTTTTTATCTTTATCTTCGAGAATATAAAAGAGTTTATTCTATTTATAATATTAATAGACTTTGGTTAAATTAGAGTTACTATATAAATATAAATAATAAATAACCCGATATTTATATTCTATATAAAACTAGTTTAATTCTAAACCGCTATTATTATTAGGCTAGTTTTTATAATTATATCGATTATTATTCTATATTATTTCATAGGATCTTAATAGAGTATATAATATAAATAACGAGTTAAATATATTTCGGATTAGTATAGAGATCCCTAAAGAGAATATTAAAATAGAGTAGAGTAGGGTAGAGTATAGGGTAGGGATCGCGGCTCGATCTCTACTCTAAATTAAAATAGGGTAAGGTAGGGATTTACTAAAGAATCCCTACTACGTTAAAACGGATTTCTAATAATTATTATAACAACCCTAAGGACGTATTATAACTAATACCGCTCTTATAAATATATATATTTATAACTACTATTATCTTTATAGATATATATATTTATAACTACTACTAGCCTTATAAATATACGTATTTATAACTACTATTACTTCTATAAATACGCGTATTTATAACTACTACCGTCTTTATAGATATATATACTTATAACTACTACTACTTTTATAAATTTACACACTTATAACTATTTTCACTTTTATAGATATACGTATTTATAACTACTACCGCCTCTATAAATTTACGTACTTATTACTATTATTATCTTTATAAATATACGTATTTATAGCTACTACCGTCTTTATAGATTTACGTATTTATAACTACTATTACTTTTATAAATATATATATTTATAGCTATTACCGCCCTTATAAATACGCGTATTCATAGTTACTACCGCCTTTATAGATTCGTGTATTTATAGCTACTACTAGCCTTATAAATATATATATTTATAATAATTACTATCTTTATAAAGCGATAGCGATAGAGTTAATATTAAGAATAAACGCTATAATTATAAATAAGAGCCAAGAGTATAAATAAGAATTATAATTTTAAATAAATATACTCGGACCTATAATTATCTAAATTAATATTAAAATTAAAATTATTATTAATTTAATATTAAATATAACCGAAGATTTTATTAAAGACGTAGTTTTATTCGTTTATTTTAAAATTAAAGGGATATTTAAATAATAATTTAGTTTTAAATTTTAAATTAACCCTTTTTAAATATTTATTAATATATTTTAATATTAACGTTTTCTCTTAAATTTATTATTTTATTCTTGAGAATATTTCGATTTAAAATCGATTAAAAGGAGAAGAGTAAAGAATAATAATAAATATTAATTATAATAATTATTATAATAATTGTCTCTTTAGGTAGAAGTAATTATAAATATTTATATTTATAAAAGTAATAGTAGCTATAAATATATATATTTATAATAGTAATAGTAACTATTAGTATATATATTTATAAAGGTAGTAATAACTATAAATATATATATCTATAGAGGTAGTAATAGCTATAAGTATATATATTTATAAAGATAGTAATAGTTATAAATACGTAGATTTATAAGGGCGGTAGTAGTTATAAATATATATATTTATATAGAAAGTAATAACTATAAATAGACGTATTTATAAAAGTAGTAATAGTTATAAATATATATATTTATAAAGCTAGTAGTAGTTATAAATATATATATTTATAAGGGTAGTAGTAACTATAAATATATATATCTATAAGGGTAATAATAATTATGAGTATATATATTTATAGGGGTAGTAGTAGTTATAATACGTCTCTAGGGTTATTATTTTAGCGTAGTAAAGATTCTTTAATAAATTCTTACTCTATTTTACTTTACCCCCGGCCCTACGTTAATAGATCTCTACGTTAGACTAGGGTAGAGATTATACTTCGATCTCTACTCTACTCTATATTAATCCGAAGCGTAGTTAAAGAGTTTTTAATTTTATTAACTTCTAAAAAGTATTTAAAAACGATTTTTATAAACGAAATTAAAAATATTATATTTTATCCCTCCGACTCCTAGTAATTAAAGTACGGTCTATTATATTTTATATATTTTATAAATATAATTTACCCTAAAATTTATATTTATAATTTTATTTATAATTAAAAATCTACTATAAGACCTAGTCCCGAATAAAAGATTTATAATTTAGGCGACTATATTTAATAAATTCGATTAATATAATTTATTTTAATCTTTATCCTAGTAATCTTATATTTACTTTAAATATATCCGATATTATAAGAACTAGGTTTTCGAATCCTAGTTTAGGCGATTTATAACTCCGAGATTACTATATTTAAAATATATAATTAATAGTTATTATCCTAAAACTTATCTCGGCGATATTATTTATATATTAAATTAATTTTAAAATCTATCGCCCTTAAAAGAAGGTATCTACTATATTAAATATATATAATTAAAAGTAACGACTTTATTTATTTAACTTGGAGAGGAAATATAGGAGGTATTTTTTTATTAATCGAATTAATATTATTTATTCCAATCTTTATCCTAATAATTATACTTAATAATAACTAAGATTATAGTACTACGATTATAATAACTAAATATATTATTAAATAATAATAAAATTTAGTTTAAATCGAATTTATATAAAGAGATAAATATAAAGATAAATATAAAAATAATAGTAACTAACTAAGTTATTAATAATTAATTATATTATTCTTTATATATATAGTATATTAAATATAATTTCTAATTAAGATTAACGATTTTTAGATATTATAATTAATATAATTTAAATATAGAGGAAAATAAAGTAAAAAGTAATGTAGAATAATCGGATTTATAGCGCTAAAAGCGGGATTCTTAATTATTATTTATTTTAATTTATTTTTCGAAGTTATATATTTTCGTTAAAGACCTTTATTTTACTACGAGCTTTAGTATCGTAATATATTAATATATAAATTAATTATTCGTATTATTATTAAACGGTTAATTAAATGATTTTACGATAAAATCGTAAATGTTTATTTATTAATTAATCCTTATCGGAATCTACTACCTAAACGCTTTATATTAATTTTTATATTAATTTTTAATTAAGATCTTATCTCCTAACGAAACCTCTCCTCGTTTTAATTATTAATATTTATTTATTTATTTAATATTTTCGTTAAAGTATTTAATAATCTAATATCCTTCGCTTAAAGAATAATATATTTACCGTATATAATATATAAATTAACTATTAAATAAATTAGATCTTATTCTATTTAAAGATAATATAAGGAATAAATTTATTAAATAATATATATATTAAATAATCTTTTATAATCTTTTATAAAGCGCTAAATATATTACTCTAAAATCGTATATTTTTAAAAAAATCTTAATAATAAATTTTACGGACTAAATACGAAAAGAGTATCTTTAGAATTAATAAATCAAAAGTCTTTTAATATCTATCAATTTCCTAGAGTACTTTTATTAATAAGGATTAATATTTTAATAAGATATTTAATAATAATATAAAACTTATTACCGGGCTTTATATATTATTAAATAAAAATAAGAATTTAATTTATTCTTCCCCTTTTCTTTTTTAGGGCTTAAGCGCGGCCTTAAAATAAAGATTTAAATAAAACTTTAACTACTCGTATTTTTATAAAAATCTAATTAATAAACAAAGAGCCCTAAGATAAAGGCGTAGCTAGTATCAATATCTAGAAATTAATATAAAATTTATAATATATCTAGTATAAGGGAAAAACTTATAAATTTAAATACTCTTAATACTTTTATATATAGGGTTCTATACTCTAGGCCTTTAATAAATTATATATTATTAATAAAATTATTACGATAAAGCTAGGATTAAAGTAAATTATTTATTATTTTATTTTACTTTAGTCTTTCCCGGAGGATATATACGTCTCGAAGAAATCTCTATAATAACGGATTAATATAAAAATTAAAATAAAGCCAAGATATATTATAAAATAGCGAATTTTTATCTTTAATTATAATTTTAGCCTTTTATATTTTACTCGCTTTCTCTTTTTTTTTTATTATTTTTTAATTTATCTTTAAATTCCTAAAGATTTCCGAGCGAGTAATATATATTTCCTTAATAATACTCTTTAAATAATCGAGAGGTATTTCGCCCGTATTAATATTAGGCCGTAGTACCTAGGGTATTTATAATAATATGAAAGTAAATATAAAGTCTTAATAGGAAAATAATCTTTAAAATTAAATAATAGAATTAATCTTTGAAGAGTTAAAACGAGGGCTCCAAGTCTTCTATTTTTAAAAAAAACTCTAGAGTACCGGAAATTATAATATAATACTATAATATAAATAATATAACTACGCCGTATACTTTTTTTATAAAATCTATATATTATATCTAATAATTATTATAAAATTAGTTTTAATATAATATAATAATTATTTTTCTTTCTAAAGATTTCGCCCTTAAAACTAGTATATATTAATTTAATACTTTATTATTTTTAAATAAAAAATATAATATAGGAGAGTTAAAATTAAATTAAATATATATTATAATATCTACGCCTCCTACCTAATTTTATTAATCTCCTAGTTTTATAATAATAATATATTAATAAAAAAAAGAGAGGGAAATAAATTATATTTTAAAAATAATAATACGTCGCGTATATTTCGTATACTAGTATAGTTATATAATTATAGATTATATTAAGTACTCGATAAAAACCTTAAAACCTGAAAGAAAAAATAAGGGAAAGAATATTATAATTATTATTAAAAATTATAAACCTTTACTACTAATAAGGCTTTAATAATATTAACTACGGAGTAAATTATTTTACTTTATTATTTAGAAAAAACTTTAGTTATATAAGTAAATATATATAAATAATAATTTTAATATAAATATAAAGTCTTTATTAACTTTCTAAGTTTTCTTCTTTTATAATATTCTATTATTTCTTATATATATAGACTCCGATATAATTACTATTAATAGTTATATTATATTTAGATTTTTATAAAATTATAATAATCCTAGTCGTATTTCTAATTTCTTTCTTTAAGGTTATAAATATTATATATATATTCCGTAGGTAAGACTAGACTTAATATATTATAATTTTAATAAATCTCTTTTTTCTTCTTTTAAATTCTTTTCTTTAATTTTATAATTATTAAAGTAAATAAAATAATTTATTTAATCTCTAAATAATTTACTTATTTATATTATAAAAGAATTAGTATTATCGTAATATTTATTTTATTTTTAAATTATTAATTCTTTAACTTATTTTACTAGTAATATATATATAATTTAATTACTTTAATATTTAGTATATTAGTTTAATCTCTATAGTATATAATATTAACGATAATATTTAAATATTTAATATATCTCCGATTTTCGCTTCCCGTAAAATAGTTATTTATTTTATTTTAGTACCTCCTTTATTTATATTTCTCTACCTCCGTTATTTTAAACGGATAAACCTAGTTAATTATATTTTATATAATAAGATATTATATATAGAGTATACTTATTACGCGAAGAATAAATATTTATATAATTCTATATATCGCTTATATTCCGAAATTGAATTATATTAATATATTTAGATTCCTTTTGAATTTTATACTTTTATAAATTCTTTTTTTAATTATTTAAAATATCGAGGCTTTAATTAATATCTTCGCGAGCGTATTATTAAATATATAAAGAATATTATAATTTTCCTTTAAGAAATTAAATCTAGAGATAATAATATTAAAAAAAGAAAAGATATATTATAATTAATATCTCGATTTATTATAAATATCGAGGGTATAAATAATACTTTTTATCTTCTAATAAACTAATATAATTTAAATATAATTCGTATATTAATAATTTTTTAGAGAGGAATTTCTTCCCGGGATATAAATATATTTTAAAATAAAATTATATAATATTAGTCTAATAATTTATTTAAATTAATGGACGAAGATAAAATTAATAATAAAGATAAGAATAAAGCTCGTATACGATATATATAAAATATCTCTAAATACGATTTTTCTCCCGGCTTTAATCCCGCTACCGATTAATTTAATATATTTATTTTTAATAATTTTAATAATATTAATCTCATTCTTTCTTTTAATAGTATATAACGAGTTATAATATTTAGACGTAAAGCTTTTTTAGTTAAGAATATTATTATTTATTTTAATTTAATAAAACCTCGTATTTAATATAACGATATAAAGAATATAAATTATTATATATTAAAAGAAGTAATATTTTTTTATAAAACTTTTAAAGAAGAAGTTAAAAATAAAGTCGATAATTTTATTTTTAGTTTTATTTCTTATTTTTATTTTTTAACTCAATTTCCCGGTCGTAATTTTACTTATAAATAATCGAGTTTTAAAATTAGGAAAATTAATTATTTTAAATATAAACCTGCCCGCGAGCGCGCCGTTAACTATATATTAATAAATTTCAAAAACTCCTATTAAAACCCTAGTTACCGACCGCGCGGATAGGGCTAGTAACGTTCTACTAGTAATTTTTATTAAGAAAAGTTATTAATAAAATATTATTAATAACTCTAATTTATAGATAGGGTTACTAATGTCCTATTAATAGATTTAGTAAATTAGGGGTCTAGGTAGGTAATTTTTAATAAATTTAATAAATCGGGGGTCTAAATAATATTCTGTTAATAACTCTAGGTTAATTTTAGTAGGATTAATAACTTTAATAATTTATATATACCGTTAGTATACTAATAGTAGCCAGCCCTATCATAGGGCTGAAATAAATGAAGTTCTATAATCGTCGCTATTGACGGTAGCGACCCCTAGCGACGACTACTAACGCCAGCGACCTACCGGGCCCGGAATAATAAGTTTTAGCGAAAGTTCTCGCGGGGGCGTCACGCAGGCACATCCGGGGAGTTTACGCACATGTACCATGGTATGTCGCATACCATGGCGCATGCCTTGGCGCATGCCATAATTGCGCATGCCATGGGGGGCTTTCGTCTGATGTTTTAGGGGCTGCTGCGGGGGGCGTATATCGCATACTATTCAGGATACCTTTACGCATGCCATTCGCATGCCATTCGCATACTATTCAATGGCATGCGCAAGCTGCGCACGCCATTGCGTATACCATGGGGTATACTATGGCCCATACTATAGCCCATACTATGGCGCATGCCAATACGCATGCAAATACGCATACTATAGGGCATGTAATGGGCCTATTCGTCTAATATTTAAGTTACTGATTATTTATCGAGTTACTGAACCTACTAATAGTAAATACTATTTATTAATAGGACCCTACCCGGACCCCTAACTTATTAATCCTACTAAACCTCGGGTCGGTATTTAATATAGAGTTTTAGTATAAACCCGTAAACGGCTTTCTAATAGGGCTGATAGCGTTTAGAGTATACTAATATTTACTTTTAAAATTTAGCGATGTAAATATATATCTCGTTCGAAGTTTAGTAATAAAAAGTAGCTAGTAGTAATTAATAATTAATAATATTTTCTTTTTTTACTCTTTACTTTTTATATTCTTTTTATTTTCGTATTCTTTTCGAATACTTTTTATAATTCTAATATATTATTTAAAATATTTATACTAATTTATTTATTAAAGGTCTTTAGTTATTCTAGTTATTTTATAAAGTAAAATACCTCGCCCTTTATTTTCTTCTTTTTTAGTATCTTTTTTATTTCTTATATATTCGTATTATTTATTAATTCCGGTAGAGGTATATTAGAAATCGAAATATTATTTTATTATTAATAATACGACTTTAAAAGCGATATATAAAAAATATTATAAATTCGGTAATTAATTAATAATATTAGGCGGTATATTTATATTTCGATAATATTCAAAATCTTAAATAATTTAATTACTTTATAAGAGAGTTTCTTATTTAATTATTTTTATATTAGATTTTTAAATTAATAATAATATAAAGTTATTTATATTAAATTATTTCGGTTTATACCTTTTATTATAATTATATTTCTACGCCTCGACCGTAATAATTTATACTTTTATTAAATACTTTTTTAAAGTATTAAATCTTTTAATTCTTTTTTATACCGACGGTATTTCTCCTTTATATATCTCGTCCTTAAAACGCGGTTTAAGAGATAAATTATAATTATATATAATTATTAATAATATTTATTTTATTATTATATACTATATATTATAATATACTTATTTTATTATAGGTAAAAATATTATTTAATTATTTTATTTACTTAAATAAAAAGTTCTTAAATAATATTATTAAATTTAATTTTAATATTTTATCTAGTTATTAATCTATAAATAAAATACGATATTTAGGCGCTTTTTAATTTTTATTAAATAATATACCTTTAATTAAAATATATTTATAAAGATAAAATCTTTATTAGAAATAATCCTATTAAGAACTCTAAATTTTAGAATTATCTCTTCGAATATTAATTTTATTAATCCCGTAGAGTCGACCGTTTTAATAATTAAAATATATCGTAATATTTTTATATATTTATTTATAATTATAAGGACCGTATTATAAACGTATCCGTATTATTTATTTAAAAGTAAATTAATAATAAAGTTTATTATAATTTCCTTTTATAACCCCGTAGGATATAATAAAGAATTATTTTTATTATAAAAATAATATCGATATACTTTAACCCGCTAGTATATATTATATATATTAATATATTCTTATATATCGGTCTTAAAAGTATTCTAGAAATATTTTTTAATAAATAATTTATTATTTTCTTTATATTAAAATACCCTATTAAAATATTATTCTAATATTATTCTAATAACTCTTCGCGGACTAATCTTTCTTTAAATATATAGATCTTATTATTATATCTAAGAATTAATATAAAATCTAAAGTCTATATTTCGGCGGAATATTAATAATCCGCCTATATAATTTCGGCGATTTTTATTTACGAGAAAGAATTAGTATTTTATAAAGCGCGAATTATTTTAATTATTAATAAACTCTTAACGTTATATACCGTTTCATAAGAGACTATTAATTTAATAATAATTTATAGTATAAATAATTTATAGTTTATAGTTCTAGCGATAGGGTTAAATAATTTCTTTATTATATTATAATTAATTTAAATAAGCGTTTTATTTAAACTCCTTAGAATTTCTTATCTAGGTATTAACTCCCTAGGCCTAGATAAAGATATTACCGAAAAATATATCTTTTTTATAATAAGTCTTAACGACCCTAATAATATAAAGTTTATATATATTAGATTTTATATAATATCTACGGATATACTACCTAACGCCGGCGAAATATTATTTATATCTAGATTTTTTATATCTACGAACGTTAACAAGGGGTTAATATAATAGTATATAGTATAAAAGATATTAATTATTCTATGGAGGATTTGGCCCTGATATACTAGAATCCTAGTGTCACCCTAGTCCCGATAGGGCTAGCGGTAGGGCTTAGCCCGCCGTTTTAGTAGATATTTATAGTAATACTCCTACTAAAGTCTACCCCGTAATAAATCGCCCCTTTTAAAAGAAAGAAGTTAACGCCCTCGTTAATACGCTTATATAGGGTATCGTAATTAATAACGTAAATAGCGTCTATATATAGTAGTAAACAAGTAAGAAATATATATTCTAAATTATCGACCGAATTACGGGTAGGCCCGTAGAGCCTTAAAGTTTAGCGTAGAGCCGTAAAGTTTAGTATTAAAATCGCGATAGCGAGGTAAGGCGATAGGGGGGTATAGGGATAACGTAGGTAGTTAACGATAAGAGCTATAGTATTAATAAAATAGGGGCGTATACGCGTACATCTATAAAAGTGTAGGGTAGGCTCTAAGCGCTATAAGCGCACGTGAGCCGGTTAAGCTTGGTTAAGCGGGGTGATATTATGTCCTGACTCTCGAGCGCTATTAATCCCTATAAGCGCTCCTAAGAATCCAGCGCGCTCCTAAGAATGTTTTTGGCTCGTGAGAATACCTAAATTTAAAATGCGCCACTAACATGGCCCCCATGTATGGCCCCCATATATGGCCCCATTTATGGCCATGGCCCTATTCCATTCATGGCCATGGCGCATTCCATTTATGGCCATGGCGCATTCCATTTATGGCCATGGCGTTATTCCATTCATGGCCAAGGCCCCCATTTATGGCCAAGGCCTCCATTCATGGCCAAGGCTCTGTCGCTGTCGCTGTCGCACTATGTAACTGTACCTGGCAAAACGTCGCCACATATCCGGTGTCGCACAGCCCGGGCGTCACCCCCGCGTAGATTTCGCGCGAATCGATTGAATCCGGGAATCAAAAGTTCCTGGCGTTAGGGGTGGTTCCGGGGGGTCGCTGCCGTCGATAGGGGCGATCATGGAACATCATACATACGCGTATGTATAGGCCATAAATGGGGGTATGCGCGCATCTATGGGGGTAAGAATGGCCATATATACGCGTATCTATGGGCCATGTATGCGCGTATCTATGGGCCATGAATGCGCATATCTATGGGCCATGAATGCGCATATCTATGGGCCATGTATGCGCGTATCTATGGGCCATGAATGCGCGTATCTATGGGCCATGAATGCGCATATCTATGGGCC
>JAABUK010002176.1_pt1 | contig 35707 bp, 26 predicted proteins | sample 5559141 | NCBI WGS metagenome assembly JAABUK01 (sample SAMN10711869, study PRJNA513367) | rock metagenome | isolation source: Antarctica rocks | place: Antarctica: Victoria Land, Pudding Butte nord | collected 2016-01-03
TCCGAAAAGCTCGCCTCGGGCGCGGCCTGCATCCTGACAAGGCGTGCCAGCACGCTATCGCCAGGCTCGCTGTCGCCCGGCTCGGTGCCCGCAGCCGGCTCGGTGCCCGCAGCCTGATTTTGGTGTGCTTTTACGATCAGCTGATCCACGTAAGCGCGAAGCTCGGCTCCGGCTTGCTCGCCCGCCTGAGCGACCTCAGGGTCTTGCGCGAAGTTGAGGAAGATGGCGGCGAACAGCAGCCGCGTCCACTTGAGCAGCGTGAGCAGGTCCGGGCCGGGCACGCCGAAATAACGCTCGACGACAGCCGCCGCAACCAGCCGCCCGCAGCCATCGGTGAGCTCAAGGCGGCCTGAAGGCAAAGCAGTTTTGATGATCCGCGCAGCCGCGTCGGCGCTGATCTGGCTGACGATGCCGGTGTCGCCGCGCCGCACGGCGAGGCGCAGCACGGCGTGATCGCGCTGCAGCTCAGGGCCGCTGTCCATGCCCAGGATGAAGTTGGGGCCGCCGTTGACCAGCTTCATGGCCGCTCCGTAGGGCGCGACGCTGAAGGCATCGTCCATCTGCACCACTTCCATCACGTCGCGGTACAGCGAGACGACGGTCGGGCCAAGCGTCACGAAGATGGGGCGGCTGGCCCTCAACTCAGCGAACAAGTCCTGCGGCCGCCCCACAACCCACTGCTGCAGCAGCCCGATCTGGGCCATGGCTCGCTGCTGCGGCGTGTTGGGCGCGGCATCCAGCGCGGCGTAATCCTGAAGAAATCCCATCGTGCTCCTTGGTTTTTTAGGCCGCCTGCAAGTACTTGAGGGCGCTGATGCTGGGCAGGAAGCAGTAGGCGGCGCCGCGGGTGGTGACGAACTGTGAGAAGCCGCTGAGGTGCCTGGTGCCGCTGGCGGTCGGGATGGCGAGCGTGCTGGTCGCGGGGTCGTTGTTGCCCATGATGGGGTCTTTGGAGGCGCTCTGCAGGCCCGCGAAGTCGCCGCTGTCGATCCACTGCGACATCAGGAACTCGAACTGATCGAGCAGGCTGGCGCAGATAAAAATCCCCAGCAGGCCGCGCTCGATGCCGTCGTCGGGGCGCGCGGGATCGTAGGGCGGGCCGTAGGGCAGGCCGCGGCGCATCAGGCGGTGCCGGGTGCCGCCGCCCCCGGCGACCCTGGAGCTGCGCGGGTTGGCACGGCGAATGTGCGAGCCCAGCGGGCAGCTCAGCCCCTGGCCGTCGTCCGCGCCGTTGGGGAAGGCAGGCGTGGGAGCGTAGTCGAAGTTGTTCATCTGGTCGTCCGCGAGCACTGGCTGGGGCGTGTCGGTGTGGGGCGAGAGCGCCAGGGGCACGCCGTTGCGCCAGCGCCCGCACAGCTTGGCCGCCAGCATCTCGGAGCTGAGGCCGATCGCAGGCGCGCTGTCGCGCAGGAAGCTCTCGAAGCCGGCGCAGTCCTGCTGCAGAACGCGGTAGGCCAGGAAGCTCCCGTTGCGGCCCAGGGCGTCGGGCTGCGGGAACGGGTAGGTCAGCCCAGGGTGCGAGCTTTGGTAGCCGAGCAGGAACGAGCCGGCCTCAGCCCAGGGCAGCGGATCCGGGCCGCCCGTGGCCGGAGCGCCCGCCACGTTGGGCTGCGAAAAGCCGTCGCGAAAGCCGAAGTGAGCCACGCTGCCCGGCAAGTTCGCGCCGTCCAAGCACGCCGGCTCGCTGATGCCGTGCGCCCCAAACAATCCGCGCAGCGTGCCTGTGGCGGCCTCCAGCGCCGCCGGAAGCGCCGCCGCGAGGAACAAAATCGCGTGCACCCCAGGCGAGGCGAAGGGCGGCTTCCAATTCTCGGGCGCGTTGGCTCCCACATCGCCCACCACTGCCGCCCGAGCCACCGCTCCCTGCGCGAACTCCAACGGGAACGAACCAAGCGACGCCTGGGACAAGCCGAGCGCCTTGAGCCCCTCGAAAGTCAGCCCGATGTTGAGGCACCAATCCGGCTTCACCTGCCACGCCACGGCAGTCGTGATCTGCGGAGCCAGCGCGCCCAGGAACCGCCTGGCCGCAGCGGGATCGCCGAAGCGCAGCACGATGTGGCGCATGAGCGGCATGGCGTAGCCGCGCAAGATGAAGCCCTGGATGTCCTCGAAGGGGAGGTTGCTCATAAGCCTTCAGTAAGCCTTCAGCCGGGCAAGCCCTCAGCTTTGGGCGGCCAGGGCCTGGATTTTGATCACGTTCAGCGCGGGGTAAGCCGAGTAGAAGGGCGGCACGCACGGGATGTCGTTGTTGCGGATGTAGGCCAGGAACGCGGCCCGGTTTTCCTTCACCGGCAGCGGCGGCGCGCCCTCCATGTGCGAGAGCAGGGCGTCGAAGACGTGCCCGATCTCGTCCACGAAATCGTTGATGTAATCGTCGAAGGAGCCGTCGAAGGTCGTGATGACCGCGAGCTTGGTCGGGTCCAGAAACACGAAGCGCGCGAAGTGCACCGTGCCGATCTTGGTCAGCGCCGTCGCGATGGGGCCGGACGCTCCCGGCGCGGTCTGCGTCTGCTGCAGCAGAGCCACCAGCGCCTCGTGATCCTGCGGCGACTTGATCGTCATCACCAGCGTCAGGGGGCTCTGCTGCATCGCGCGAGATGCGGGCGCAGGGCCTGCCGTTGGGCTTGGCGCGGGGCTTGGCGTGGGGCTGGCGGCAGTGGTTGCGGCTTCAGTTGACTGTTCGGGCATGGGTTCTCCTTTTGTGAGGGCTCAAGTACTTACGAGCCCATTTTGACGCCGTAGCGCGCCCAGATTGGCAGCAGGATGGGCATTGCTTTGGCGAGGTCGAAGGGGCCAGGCGGCAGGGCTTTGAGGGCCTGGTCCAGGTCGCGATACATCTGCTCGAAGCCAGCGGGCGCGAAGATGATGAGCCAGCGCGCGGGCTGATCCGAGTCGTTGCTCCAGGTCGAGGGCACGTCGCGCGGCGAGAGGATGAAGGTGCCGGCGGGAGCTTCGACGCGGCGCGTGCCGAACTGGAAGCTCAAGGTGCCTTCGAGGATGTAGGCGGCCCAGATTTCGTTGGTGTGGAAGTAGGCCGGCGGAGCTTTGAAGTTGGGCACCACGGCGTATTCGATGACCGAGAAGCCGCCCTGGGTGTCCTTGCCGCCGGCCTTGAAGGTGATGCTGTTGGGGCCCGACGGCACCGTCTCGCCCGCGCCCGGCAGCAGCACCAGAGGTTCTGCAAGCGGCTTGGTGGGCGGTTGCGGGGGCGCGGCGGCGTGGGCCTGAGTGTCTTGGGCTGTCATGGCGGGGCTCCTTGAGCGATGGGCTGCGGCGGGCGCCCTGCAAGTACTTGCAGCGGCTCGCTTCTCCATCGGCTTCCCCACTTTAACACAGCTTCGCAAATTTCTCAAATGCCTCAAATCACCCGTTTTTGTCCACGGCGGCCTCAGCTTGCCTGAGATCATAAGCCGCGCCCAGCTCGCCAAACAGGGCGCACGCGCGCTGCAGATGCCCGGCGCGAGCCGTCGCGGAGACCGCCAGGCAGCGCCCGATCTCGCCATGAGCCAGCCCTTGATCGTAAGGCAGCTCCAGACGTTCCGCGGCGGCCAGAGCCTTGCGCCAGCAGCGCAGAGCCGGGCGCGGCCTGCCTTCGAGCCACTGCATCCTGCCGCGCAGGAGCCTGGCGCGTGGCTGAGCCAGCGGGAAGACGCGCGCGAACTTGCTCAGCAGCACGACCGCACGAGCCGCCTGATGCTGCAGCATCGCGTCAGGCTCAGCGTCCTGGGCCTTGAGTTGAGAGTTGAGTTGAGAGTTGAGTTGAGCTTCGTGCAGGGCCAGGAAGACCTCGGTGGCGTTGGCGTAGCCGTACAAAACGGCGGCTGCGGTGGGGGGCGACTGGGTCATCAGGCGCAGCATTTCCTCGGCGGCCTGCCGCGCTTGGTCAGGCTGGTTCAGGCGCAGGCGAGCCAAGCAGAGCGCGCCGTAGACTTCCATCTGCTCCTGGCTGCCCAGGCTGACGCCGGCGCTTTCGCTCAGCAGCAGCAGGGCGGCGTCCAGCAGCCTGGCGGCGGGCGCGGCCTGATCGAGCGGCAGCAGGTTGGCGGCCTGGAAGCTAAGGCCCCAGATTTGGGCCTGGATGTCGCCGTTGCGGACGGCGGCCTCGTAGATGTCAGCGGACTGGCGCTCCGACTCGGCGAAGCGGCCCGCGTAGTGGTTGGTGAGGGCCAGCATCGCCGTGCTTTCGAGCCACTGGCGGCGGTCGCCCAGGTCTTCGGCGAGGTCGCTGGACTCGTGCAGCGAGCGCCGCGCCTGCTCCAGCGCGGCGATGTTCATGCTGCCCAGGCCCGAGATGCCCTTGACCCAGGTCGAGGCGCGCAGCTGCCCCATCGAGCGGGCCACTTCGAGGGCGCGGCGGTCGTAAAACAGCGACAGCCGGCGCAGCGGCACCAGCCCCGCGCTGATGCTGCTCGAAGCGTAAGCCCGCGCCAGCTCAGGCGAAGGCCCGAAGGACTCGGCCAGGTTCAGCGCGCGCAGCGAGCAGAACAGCGTGAGCGCCATCTGGTTGTCGTGGAAGTAGCTCACCGAGAGGCGCTCGAACGAGCGAGCCGCTTCCAGCGCGACAGCCTTCTCCTGAGCTTGCCTACGCTCGTGGCGCGAGGGGCGGGCGCGGGTGCCCGCCTGCTGCAAAATCTGGCGCTGGATGCCCCAGGCCAGCGCCCTGGCCCCAGCCGGAACCGCGTAGCCCAGCAGAGCCACCGCCCGCTCCAGGTGGCGGCGGCTTTCGAGCAGGCGCCCCACGCCGATCAGCGCCTCGGCGAACTGCCGCTCCCAGCGCGCGCGCGTCAGGGTTTGCTCCGATTCCATCGCGCAGGGCTCGGGGTTTTCCAGGGCATCCAGCGCAAGTACTTGCTCGAAGAACCCGACCGCCTCCTGATAAGCCGCGTTGCGCAGCGCCTGCTCGCCGGCCTTCTCGCAGTATTCGATGGTCTTGGCGCGCGCTTCGGCGCGGCCCCAGTGGTGCGCCAGCAGCGAATAATAAGGCGCCAAGTCATCGGCGCAGGCTTGCTCATACCAGTGCGCGACAGTCTGGTGCAGCTCGCGGCGCTGGGCGAAGAGCATCAGGTTGTAGCTCACTTCCTGCGTGATGCCGTGCTTGAAGATGTAGGCTAAGTTGGGCTCGGGCGTGTCCAGCGGCGTGATGTCGAGCCGCTCCAGGCTGGCCAGATGCTCGGCCAGGCGCGCATCGGCGCGGCCATCGCCGCCTTTGCCGGGGTAGACATCGCGCAGGATTTTGTAGGCGAAGACGCGGCCAATCACGCTGGCGGCCTTGAGCGTGAGCTGCTGGGGCGGGCTGAGGCGGTCGATGCGCCCGGTCACGACGCCCTGCACGCTGTCGGGAAACAGCACGGCGTCCAGCTTGACGCCCGCAGCCAGGCGGCAGCCGCCCTCGCTGATGAGCAGCAGCCCCGCCTCGCGCAGCGAATACGCCAGCTCCTGCGTGAAAAACGGGTTGCCCTGGCCCTTGCGCTGGATGAACTCGGCCACCTGGGGCACCATCGTCTGGGTTCCCAGGCTCTGGCAGATCAGGCCCAGGCTGTCTTCTTCGGGCATGGCTTCGAGCTGCAGGTGCTCGGCGCGGGCGGCGCGCAGCAAGTACTTGTACTCAGCCGGAGCCGGCTCGGGCAGGGGCCGCGTCGTCACCACCAGCAGCAGGGGCGCGACCGCCTGCTGCACCAACTGAGCCAGCGCCCACGAAGCCGAGTCCAGCCAGTGCGCGTCTTCCAGAACCACGACCGTGGGCGACTTGTCGGCGTGCGCCTGCAAGATGCGCCGCAGCAGGTCGCGCGTGTTGTCGGCGCGCACCTGGCCGGCCATCTGCGAAGAGAGCTCGTTCTCGGCGAAGTCGAGCGGCAGCACGGCGTTCAAAAGCGGAGCCAGCCGCAGCACTTCGGGCGAGGCCGGCGCGGGCAATCCCTGCAAGTACTTGAGCGCCTGAGCCTGGCGCGCACGCGCCGAGCTCAGCCCTTCGAGCCCCAGGACGCGAGCGAAAATCGCGCGCCAGGCGTGGTAGGGCGTGGCCAGCTCGACAGCATCGCCCGTTCCCAACAGCCTGCTGCACCCGCGCGCCTGAGCCTGACGCAGCAGCTCGTGCACCAGGCGCGACTTGCCGATGCCGGGCTCGCCTTCGAGCAAAAGCACGCTGCTGTCGCCCGCAGCCAGCTCATCCAAGCCGCGCGCCAGCTTCAGCAGCTCGTCCCGGCGCCCGAGCAGGGCGGCGTGCTCGGCTGGGCTGGGCTCAGGGCGCGGGGCTTCAACGGTGGCGCGCGGCCAGGGGCGAAAGACGGGGACGGCGTCGGCCACGCCCTTGACGGCGATGGGCGGCAGCGTCTCGAAGGCCAGGCGCGGCTGAGCCGCCTGCTGCGTGACCGCGTCGCACAAAATCTGGTTGGACGAAACCTGCATCAAGCGCGCGGACAGGTTGACGACGCTGCCCACCATGGTGTATTCGCGGCGCCTGTGGTTTCCAATCGGGCCGCAGAAGACGCGCCCCGTCGTGATGCCGATCGAGGTGAGCAGGCCCTGCTGCTGCAGGCGCTCCTGGATTTCCAGGGCCGCCTGCACCGCGCGGGCCGGGTCGTCCTCGTGCGCGCGCGGCGGCTGCCCGAAGGCCGCGATCAAGACCGTGCCGTTGCTGTCCACCACGAGCTGGCTGATAGTGCCCCCGAAGTGCGCCAGGATCGCCTGGATCGCGCTGACCGCTTCTTGCACACGCTCCAGAATCCACGGCGAGTTGTAATTGAGCCCCTTGATCGAGACGAACAGCACGCTCACGCGCCGCAGCTCGGCCAGCCAGTCGAGTTGATCGGCGTCCAGCCGCGACAGCACCGACTGCGGCACGTAACAACGCACGCCAGCCGAATCATCGGGGGCAGCAAGGCCACCGCTGGCACTGAGGTCAGCTGAGCCGCTTGAAGCGGTCGAAGCGGTGGAAACAGGCGGCGGCGGCTGGATTTCGAGCAGCTTGCGGTAGCCCAGGCTCAGGGGCTGCGCCTGGAGGGTGCCTTTGGCATGGGCGGTGCCTTTGGCATGGGCAGCGACTTCGAGCTCATCGCCCAGGTGCTGCCAGGCGGCGTAGTCGAGCACGACCTCGCCCGGCTCAGCTAAGCTCTGGGCGACGCCCATCTGCGTCAGGGGCTCGCCCGCCAGCAGGAACTTCCAGCTGCCGCCCACGCCGCCGATGTGCAGCGCCTGCACGCGGCCCGAGCTGATGCCCAGCCGCAGCAGCAAGGGCTCGCCCTCGGACGCCTGGTAGTTGTTGAGCTTCGCCTGGATCGCCAGCCCGCAAGAAGCCGCCCGCTGCGTCAGGCGCGCCAGATCCTCGCCCGCAGCCCCAGCGCCCGCAGCCCCAGCGCCCGCAGCCTCCTCGCCAAGCGGCGAAACCCACAGCGCGATGACGGCATCGCCCGCGAAGTTGAGCACTTGGCCGCCGTGAGCCGCCACCAGCTCGACGAGCTGGCCCAGGTAATCGTTGAGCAGCTGCGTGAGCGCCTCGGCTCCGGCGGGGCCGCGCCGCGCCAGAGCTTCGGCCAGCGGCGTGAAGCCCGAGATGTCCGCGAAGAGAACCGCAGCCTCCAGGTGCTCGATGGCAGGCGCGCTCGGCGGCTCCGCGTCCAGGGCGAAGCGGCGCAACGCGACGGGCGCGACGTAGCTGCGGACGTGATCCGCCAGCGTTGAAGGCATGGTGTCCAGACCAGAACCGCTCACTGCGAGCTCCGACTTCGAGCTCCGACTTCAATCTCCGGGAATTATACGGCAAGCCACAGCTGCCCTGGCAGCAGGAGTATTTGCCACTGCAAGTACTTGGGGCGCGTCAAGCGGTTTGCAACGGGCTGCCCGGCTACAATCTGTGCATGAAACGCTTTGGCGATGCGCGCGACTGGTTCTTCGAGAAGCGGTTCGGTCTCTTCGTGCACTGGGGGCTGTATGCCATCGAGGGCTGGCACGAGCAGCAGCAGTGGCGCGCCCGCGTGCCGCGCGCCGACTACGAGAAGCTGGCCCGCAGCTGGAACCCCCAGTCCTTCGAGCCCGACGCCTGGCTGGACTTGATGCAGTCGGCTGGCATGAAATACATCTGCCTCACCGCCAAGCACCACGACGGCTTCTGCCTGTGGAACACCGCGCAGACGCCCTTCAACACCATGAACACGCCCTTCGCGCGCGACATCGTCGCCATGCTCGCCCAGGCGTGCCAGCGGCGCGGCGTGCCGCTGTGCCTTTACTACTCGGTCGTCGACTGGAACCATCGCAGCTATCCCAACCAGGCGCGGCATCACGAGCTGGAAGCTCAAGCCGGAGACGAGCCGAGCTGGAGCGCCTACATCGAATTCGTGCGCGCTCAGGTGCGCGAGCTTTGCAGCAACTACGGGCCCCTGCACGGCTTCTGGTGGGACATGAACGTGCCCCAGGCCATCGACCGCTCGCTCAACAGCCTGATCCGCGAGCTGCAGCCCGCAGCCGTCATCAACAATCGTGGCCTGGACGAAGGCGACTTCGGCACGCCCGAGCGCGACTTCGAGCGCGACTTCGAGCGCGACGAGGCCCTTGAGTTCGAGCGCCCCACCGAAGCCTGCCAGTCCGTTGGTGCCCAAAGCTGGGGCTTTTGCCGCGACGAAGACTACTACACCGACCTGCACCTGCAGCGATCCATCGCCAAGTACCTGGCGCGCGACGCCAACTACTTGCTCAACGTCGGCCCGCTGGCGGACGGCTCCATCGCGCCCCAGGCGAGCGCCATCTTGCAGCGCATCGGCGCCTGGTATCGCAGCGTGCGCGAGGCCTTCGAGAACGTCGAGCCCGCCTCGCGCCTGACGGTTAACCGCAGCATCCTGCTCACGCGCCGTGACCATGCGCTGTATGTAATCTTGTACCGCGAGCCGCTCGCAAGCTCAGTCAAGCTCAAGCCGCTCCAGCTCGCGCCCAGGCGGGCGACCTTGCTCAACACGGGCGCGCCAGTCGAGTGGGCGCTGGATTTGGCGCCCAGCGATCACGCCGAGCGCAAGCCGTTCCTGCGCCTGCGCAACCTGCCCGCCAACGCGCTGTGCCACACCGTCCTGGTCGTCAAGCTGGAGTTCGATGACCCTTCGGCTCTGCAAGGCAGCGCCTCATCCTTAACGAGCCACAGCATCCTGGAACGGTAGCCGCCGCGAGCCGCGAGGAGAATTTCCAAGCATGAACCCTAACACGCCGATGATCCGCGTCATCGCAGCCGCGTGCACTCTGCCGCTGCGCCAGTCCGAGCTGAGGCCAGGCCATCCGCTGCCCGAGGCCGTATTCGCGGGCGACGGTGATGCCGAGACGCTGCACATGGGCGCGTTCGTAGGCGAGCGGCTGGTGGGCGTGGCTTCGTTCTACCTGCGCTCGCTGCCCACGCCAGCAGAAGGGCCCAGCGAGGCTGCCGCAAGTACTTGCTGGCAGCTGCGCGGCATGGCCGTGGGCGCGGCCCATCAAGGCACGGGGGCTGGCAACGCTCTGCTCGGCGCGGGCATCGAGCGGCTCAGGCAAGCGGGCGGCTCGCTGCTGTGGTGCAACGCGCGCGTGCGGGCTCTGGGGTTCTACCTCAAGGCGGGCTTCGAGATTTGCAGCGCCGAGTTCGCGATTCCAGAAGCCGGGCCGCACTTCGTCATGGCGCGGCGGCTGTAAGTACTTGTAAGTACTTGCAGGCGGCTTAGCTCACTGGATCATGCCCGCGCCCACGGTGACGTTGCTGGCCTCGTCGATGAGAATCAGGCTGCCGGTTTCGCGGTTGCGGCTGTAGTGGTCGGCGCACAGCGGGACTGTGGTGCGCAAGGTCAGCAGCGCGATGTCGTTGAGCGCCACGCTCTTGTCGCTCTCGACTTTCTCCAGGGTGTTGATGTTGACCTTGTAATCTACGCTCCTGACCACGCAGCGCGCGTCGCGGGTGCTGTGCTTGAGCGCGTATTTGCCCCCGACCTGCAGCGGCTTCTCGCCCAGCCAGCACACCATGGCCTGCACGTCCTGCGTCGTCTGGGGCGCGCTGTCGCCACTCACGATCATGTCGCCGCGCGAGATGTCGATGTCGTCTTCGAGGCGCAGTGACACGCTCATGGGCGCGAAAGCCTCTTGAAGCGGGCCGTCAGCGGTTTCAATCGCGGCGATCTTCGAGGTCTGAGCGCCCGGAAGTACTTGCACCAGGTCGCCCACGCGGAAAATCCCTCCGGCCACGCGCCCGGCGTAGCCTCGGTAGTCGTGGAACTCCTGGCTCATCGGGCGCACCACATACTGAACCGGGAAGCGCGCCTCGGACAGGTTGCGGTCGTTCTCGATGGGCAGGGTTTCGAGCAGCCCGAGCAGCGTGTGCCCGCCATACCAGGGCATATTTTGCGACGCATCCACCACGTTGTCGCCCTTCAAGGCCGAGATGGGCAGGAAGTGCATATCCAGATCGGCGTTGATCCTGGCGGCCATGTCGCGAAAATCGGCGCGGATTTCGTCGAAGCGGGCCTGGCTCCACTCGACCAAGTCCATCTTGTTGACGCAGACCAGCAAGTGCGGGATGCGCAGCAGCGAGGCGATGTAAGTGTGGCGGCGCGTCTGCTCGATGACGCCGTTGCGCGCGTCGATCAGCACGATGGCGGCGTTGGCCGTGCTCGCGCCCGTCACCATGTTGCGCGTGTACTGGATGTGGCCCGGCGTGTCGGCCACGATGAACTTGCGCCTGGGCGTCGCGAAATAACGGTACGCCACATCAATCGTGATGCCCTGCTCGCGCTCGGCCCGCAGCCCGTCGGTCAACAGAGCCAGGTTGACGCTTTCCTCGCCACGGTTCTCGCTGGTGGCGGCGATGGCCTCGTATTGATCCTCGAAGATGGACTTGGAATCATACAGCAAGCGCCCGATCAGCGTGCTCTTGCCGTCGTCCACGCTGCCCGCCGTCGTGAAGCGCAGCAGCTCCATGTCCAGATAACCCGCCGTTGAAAATTCACTCATACAGCCGTCGCTTCCCTAAGTACTTGCCCCTCAAAGACCTCGTCTCACCCAACACTGCGCTGCCGGGGCCGCCTAAAAATAGCCGGCCTTCTTGCGGTCTTCCATGGCGGCCTCGCTGCGCTTGTCGTCGGCCCGCGTGCCGCGCTCGGTCGTGCGCGCGGCGGCCACCTCCGAGATGATGTCTTCCAAATTGTCGGCGGGCGATTCGACCGCGCCCGTGCAGGTCGCGTCGCCGATGGTGCGAAAGCGAACCTGGCGCTCGCGAGGCACCTCAGTCGAGCGCAAGGTCATGAAGCCGGTCTCGGCATACAAAACGCCGTCGCGCTCGAAGATGGGCCGCCGGTGCGTGAAATACAAGCTCGGCAGCGCGATGTCCTCGTGCAGAATATATTGCCACACGTCCATCTCGGTCCAGTTCGAGATGGGAAAGGCGCGAAAGTGCTCGCCGACAGCTTTGCGCCCGTTGAAGAGGTTCCACAGCTCGGGCCGCTGGTTCTTGGGGTCCCACTGCGAGAACTCGTCGCGGTGCGAGAAGAAGCGTTCTTTGGCGCGCGCTTTTTCCTCGTCGCGCCGCGCGCCGCCGATGGCGCAGTCGAACTTAAGCTCCTCGATGGCATCGACCAGAGTCACGGTTTGCAGCGCGTTGCGCGAAGCGTTGGGGCCTTTTTCCTCGGCGACGCGGCCCTGGTCGATGGAGTCCTGGACTGAGCGCACGATGAGGCGCGCCCCGATCTTCTCGATCCACTCGTCGCGGTAGGAGATGGTCTCGGGGAAGTTGTGGCCGGTGTCGATGTGCATCAGCGGAAAGGGAATCTTCGCGGGCCAGAACGCCTTGCGCGCCAGCTGCGATACCACAATCGAGTCTTTGCCGCCCGAAAACAGCAGCACGGGCCGCTCGAACTGAGCCGCCACCTCGCGCAGCACGAAGATGCTTTCGCTTTCCAGCTCTTCAAGATGTGTCAGTTTCATGCGCCAAACGCAGCGTCCACGGCTGCCAAAAAGAATCCCGGAGTGCTCAACCGCAGCGTCCAAACAGCGTCCAAACAGCGTCCAAACAGCGCCCGCCGCCCTTAATCTACGTTCAAGGTAGAGAATGGGAGCCGCCTAATTTTTACAAAGCCGCGCGCCCGAAACAAGCTCAGGCGAGCTGAGGCCGGCTCAGCTAAGCTCAGCCCGGCTCATCGAGCGGGCTGCAAGTACTTGAGGGCTGCTCTACTCGTGGCGCAGCGCGGTCAGGGGATCGAGGCGGGCGGCTCGGTTGGCGGGATACAGGCCGGCCAGCACGCCGATAAAAAACGCGAAGCCGAGTGCCTGGAGCGCCAGGATGGGCGTGATGATGAAGAGCTGCTCGGGCAGCGGCAGGTCGCGCTGGCGGGCGTACCAGAGGGCGAGGTGGTTGAGCCCGCGCCCGAGCGCCCAGCTCAGCAGCACGCCCGCGACGCCGCCGAAGAGCCCGATCAGCCCGGCTTCGATCATGAACATCTGGCGGATGTCGCCGCGCGATGCGCCCATCGCCTTGAGGGTGCCGATCTCGCGCGTGCGCTCGTAAATCGACATGATCATGGTGTTCGCGATGCCGATGCAGGCCACCAGAAGGGCGACGCTGCTCACCAGGGCCAGCATCGCGGTGATGACGGCGAAGATGCGGTCGGCCACGTTCAAGATGGCGTCGATGGACTGCACGCTGAGCTTTTCCTTGCGCAGGCGATGCACAAGTACTTTGGCCGCGCTCACGTCGGCGGCGCGCAGCGTGACCGAGTCGTAGCCCTGGGCCTTGAGCGGGTCCAGCTCGTTGAACCACCAGCTCTTCATGGCCAATCTATCGGGCGTCGAAATCTGGATCATGCGCCCGCCATCGGTCGAAGCGCCGATGATCTTGAACTCGTAGCTCTTTTTCTGGCCGCGCGGGGCCGCCAGGATGACCTGTGCACCCTGCCCGAGCAGCGAGGCGAACTGAGCCGGCGCGATCTTCAGGGCCTTGAGCGCGCCCTGGCTCAGCACGATCGAGCCGCCGCCCGCAGGCAGTTCCAGAGCGCCGAACAAGGCCGTGGGCGCTTCCGAAAACGGCCCGCGGCGCGGCGCGCTGGTGCTGGCGATGCGCACCGGGATCGTCCCGCCGCGCAGCTTGAGGCCGCTCACGATGCTCGAAGGCATCTCGATTTCAGGCGTCACCTGCTGGGCCTCGGGCCACGCACGCCAGCGTTTGATGTCGGCGGGCGTGATGAGCTTGGTGCGCTCATCGAAGCCGAAAGGGTCGAAGCCGCCCGCGCCGCCGCCGCCGAAGCTGCTGAAGCCGTTCTCGCCCGGAGGCCGCACCACGACGCGGTCGAGCCCGATCTTCTCGAACTGCTGCCTAACCTGCCGCTGCACTCCGTTGACGAGCGAGACCATCGTCACAACGGTCATGATGCCCACGATGACGCCGATGGAAGTCAGGGCCGTGCGGACTTTGCGCCGCCCCAGGTTGGCCCACGCCAGGCCCGTCTTGTCGCTGATTCTCATGGTGATCTGGCCGTGCAAGTACTTGGAAGCCGTTTGAGAAACCGCGCGGCTGGGGGCGGCTGGCCTCAGCTCAGCGGGGTGGGCGCGGGCTGGCCGGCTTCGATGCGCTCGATGCGCCCGTCGAGCATATGGATGACGCGGTCGGCGTGGCTGGCGACGCGGGGGTCGTGCGTCACCAGAACCAGCGTCACGGCTTGCTCGCGCACGGCCTGTCGCAGCAGGTCCAAGATGCCCTGGCCAGTCTGGGAATCGAGGTTGCCCGTGGGCTCATCGGCCAGCAGCAGCAGAGGCCGGTTCGCCAGCGCGCGCGCCACCGCCACGCGCTGCATCTCGCCGCCCGAAAGCTCGCTGGGCCGGTGGTTGGCCCGCGCCGCCAGCCCAACCGAGCCCAGCAGCTCCAGAGCGCGCTGCCTGCGTTCGCGGGGCTTGGCTGAGGCCAGTATCAAAGGCGTCTCGACGTTCTCGATGGCCGAGCGCATCGGCAGCAGGTTGAAGGACTGGAAGATGAAGCCCACGCGCTCGCGGCGGTAGCGCACCAGCTGAGCGTCCGAAGCGCGCCCGAGCTCCAGGTCGGCGACCCGGACCGTGCCCGCGCTGGGGCGATCGAGCCCGCCCAGCAAGTTGAGCAGCGTGGACTTGCCCGAGCCCGAAGGCCCCACCAGAGCCACCAGCTCGCCCCGGCTCACCTCCAGCTCCACGCCATCGAGCGCGCGCACCTCCTGGCCGCCCACTTTGTAGCGCCGCGCCAAAGCCCGCCCCTCTATCAGCATCTCGCCGCCCTCGTTGCCCATGCAGGGCATTGTAGCAAGCGCAGCCCAAGCGCCTCGCGAGCTCAGCTCAAGCCCAGCCCGAGCGCAGCCCCAGCTCTTGAGATACAAGTACAAGTACTTGCACGGCGCCAAAATGTCGCGGCGAGAAAAGTAGTGGCGGCCAACCCTGAGAAAATCATGGACATCAACATCCTGCATGCGCTCGCCCTGAGCCTGCTGAGCGCGGCTCTGCTGAGCGGAGGCCAGTCGAAGGCCGGCGCCGCGCCCGCTCAAGGCGCGGCCAGCGTCCTGGCGCCCGGAGCCAGGCTCGAAAAGCTGGCTGCAAACTTTGCCTTCACCGAAGGGCCCGCCTCGGACGCCGAGGGCCACGTGTTCTTCACCGACCAGCCCAACAACCGCATCCTCAAGTGGAGCACCGAAGGCCGGCTCTCGACGTTTTTACAAGGCTGCGGGCGCTCCAACGGGCTTTGCTTCGACTCGCAAGGCGCGCTGTGGGCCTGCGCCGACGAGCGCAACGAGCTGTGGCGCATTGATAAAACGGGCCGCCACCAGGTCATGGCGAGCGGCTTCGAGGGCAGGCTGCTCAACGGCCCCAACGATGTGTGGGCGCGGCCTGGGGGCGGCGTCTACATCAGCGACCCGTTTTACAAGCGCGATTACTGGCAGCGCGGCCCGATCGAGCAGGCCGTGCAGGGCATCTTCTTCCTGCCGCCCGCAGCTGAGCCGGGGCAGCTCAAGCGCGTGGTTTCCGACCTCAAGCAGCCCAACGGACTCGTGGGCACGCCGGACGGCAAGGTCTTGTACATCGCCGACATCGGCGACTCCAAGACCTTCGCCTACGATGTCCAGGAGGACGGCTCGCTGCATAACAAGCGCCTGTTTTGCACAATGGGCTCGGACGGCATGACCCTCGACGACGAGGGCAACCTGTATCTCACGGGCAAGGGCGTCACGGTCTTCGATGCTGCGGGCCGTCAGGTCGAGCACATCGCAGTCGAGGAGCCGTGGACTTCCAACGTCTGCTTCGGCGGCAGGGAGCGCCGCTCGCTCTTCATCACGGCGAGCAGCGGCCTGTATAAAATCGAGATGCGCACGCGCGGCGCCGGCAGCCAGTAGCGCGCTGAGCCAGGCCAGGCCCAAGCCAGGCCGAACGCTGCAAGTACTTGCAGCGGCTATTTCAAGCGGGATCAAGGTGGGATTATGTTCAAGTTTTGCCTCAACACCAGCACTTTGCGCGGCTACCAGCTCTCGCTGCGCGAGCTGATCGACATCGCCTCGCGCGCGGGCTACGAGGCCATCGAGCCCTGGGTTTCGGATCTGGACGCGCACGAAAAGAGCGGCGGCACGCTGGAAGAAGCCGCCCGCCAGGTGCGCGACAGCGGGCTGAGCGTGCAGGGCATGATCGGCTTCTTCGAGTGGATCGTGGACGACGAGGCGCGGCGCAAGGCGGCTCTGGAGCAGGCGCGGCGCGACATGGAGCGCGTCGCGCGCCTCGGAGGCACCCTCATCGCGGCCCCGCCCTGGGGCGCAACCGAGGTAAGCGGCCTCGATCTGAACCTCGCGGCCCAACGGTACGCGGCTCTGTGCGAGGTCGGGCGCGCGTGCGGCGTGCGGCCTCTGGTCGAGGTGTGGGGCTTCTCGAAGACCCTGTCGCGCCTGGGCGAGGCGGCCTACGTCGCCATCGAAAGCGGGCACCCGGACGCTTGCATCCTGGCCGACGTCTATCACCTGCACAAGGGCGGCTCGCCTCACCAGGGGCTGGCGCTGCTGAACGGAAAGAAGCTGCCGCTGTTCCACGTCAACGATTACCCGGCTCAGCCCGCGCGCCAGGAAATCAAGGACGAGCAGCGCGTGTGGCCCGGTGACGGCGTGGCTCCGCTGCCCGAGATTTTCGCCACGCTCCAGGGCATCGGCTTCGAGGGCTTCCTCTCGCTTGAGCTCTTCAACCCCGACTACTGGCGCGGCGACCCGCTCGAAACCGCGCGCCTGGGCCTGAGCAAGCTGCGCCACGCCGCCTCAAGTACTTGAAGCACTTGAAGCGGCTACTGTGCCTTGAGCTCTTGAGGTGCGGCTCCGCTCAGCGGCTCCGCGAGAGTTGGCGGCGTTGCAGGGGCGTCGTCCAGCCAGGGCAGGGCCTTCTGGATGAACTCGGCGCGCGTGGGCGGGCGCTTGTTGGCCTTGAGGAACTCGGCCACGTAGCGGCGCGCCTGCTCGTAAAATCGCTGGTGCGCGAAGTAGACCGGCTGCTTGATGTTCTTGTCGTCGATGAGCCAGAAGCCGCGCTGCCTGCCGTCCTTGCCGACTTCGTTGTTGAACAGCTCCCAATACAGCACGAACGGGCAGCCCCAGCTCAAGCCCGCGCGCATCACGCGGCGCGACAGCCTCTCTTGCTGCTCGGGCGGGTTGCTGAGGGCCGGGAAGCCATACTCGCCGATGAAGACGCGCTTGCCTTCGATGCCCGTCTTGGGGGCCAGCTTGGACTCGATGAAGTCGAGCGAACGCTTCAGGTTGGCCCCGGCGTCGCCGCCCAGCGCGTCGTAAGACGAGTAGGAAACGAAGTCGGGGTTCACGCTTGCAAGCACCTGGTTGGCCAGCCGGGGCTTGCCCGCGATGGCGTCCACCACGCGGTTGACTTCGAGGTAGTAGAAGACCTGCACGTTCTGGTGCGGCGTGTCGCGCCTGGCGTCATCGACGGCTTTCTGGCGCGCGCGGGCCCAGGCCGCCATGTTCTCGATCTCGGCTGCGCTCGGGATGTACTCGGGTTTGAGGTGCAGCAGGTGCCAGTCGCCCTCCCAGTTGCCCAGGTAGAAGCTCTTGCCGCTGCGGTTGTGGTCGGTGAGAAGAGCGCGCGTCAGGTCATACATCTCGCGATACTCATCGCTCAGCGACTCCTTCTGGAAGCGCCGCGAGTCCGCGCTCAGAGGATACGCCCACATCACGTAGCTCGCGAAGGGCATCGCGAGCACCGCCTTAACCGAAGGGTCCAGCCGCGTGATCTCGGCCAGGCTCCTGGGCTGAGGCTGCAGCGCCTTGTCCAGGGCCAGGCTGAACTTGAGCGTGTTCGAGCCCATCGCCCGGATCGCGCGCGCCGTCTCCACCAGCTTCGGCTCAGCCGTGAACTGATAGGAAGCGCCGATGGTCTGCGTGCCCAGCGTGTAGTTGAAGCCGTCCACAACCGAAAGCGGCTCCTGACGCGACGCTGCAGGTTGCGCGGCTGCAGGTTGCGCGGCTGCGGGTTGCGCGGCTGCGGGCCGGGCCAAAAGCCAGACGAGCCCGAGCAGCAAGTACTGGTGTTGAAAGTGTTTCATGTGCGCCTTTGACGCCGCCCAGCGGTCGCCTGCCCGCCGCCTGCCCCGCCCCGAGCGGCTTCTGCGGCACCGCGAGCTTGAAGTTCGGCGGCGGCTCCGCAAGACCTCCGCAGGATGCCCACTTCCGCGCCGCGCCGAACCACTTCGCGCGAGCTTGGCTTAGCTCAGCCCGGCCCGATCCGGCAGCGGCCAGCCGCCGCTCGCAAGTACTTGCCGGGACTTGCCCCCAGGGGCGGGGAGCACATAGAATCTCATTTTCCCAGGCTCATCATGAAGCTCAACTCACCGCTCACTCTGCTGCTCACCTCTGGCGCCGCGGTCTGGCCCCTGGCCGCCTGCTTAGCTGAAGGCGTCGTGCCCGAAGGCAGCGCCATGAGCCGCGACAAGGCGCTGCAGCAAATACTTGTGTCGCCTCTGGAAGCCGGCTCGGGCATCGGCAAGGGCGGCTGGATGCTGAGCAGCCTCGACGTGCGCCCGGCTCCGGCCTCCGTGCCGCCCAAGCTGGGCCAGAGCGCCACGCTGCTCGCGGGCCAGGCCGAAGTCGCCGGGGCCAAGGGAGACTTCAGCATCAGCGGCTCGGTTCCGGGCCAGGCCAGGCTGCTCGGGATGTGGGCTTACCTCGCGCCCGGCTCCAACGTGGACCGCCTCGGCTTCCAGATCGAGGACGCCGAGGGCGAGTCCTTGCTGGCTACGGCTGCAGCCGACTGGCAGGGCTGGAAGTGGGTCGAGTTCGATTTGCAGAGCGCGGCTGTGGCTCAGGCTTACGCTCAGGCCGGCAAGAACAAGAAGGTCGATTCGCCGCTCAAGGGCGTGCACATCGCCTGGTTCGCCAGGGCAAAGGGGCCTTCGTCGCTGGCCGTGGATGCTCTGGTGGCCTCGGTTGATCTCAAGGGCGCGGCGGCGGCCTCACTGGGCGTGGCAGTCGCGGGCTCGGACGTTGGCGAGCCGGGCGCGCCGCTGGCGACGCAGCAGATCGTGCTCACCAACTTCAGCTCAGCTCAGCGCACTGTCAGGGTCGAATACGTGGTGCAGCGCGACCCGGCTTTGTTTTCGGCTGCCGCGCCCGATCCCGTTTACGGCTCGGATTTGGCGCTGGGCGCGAAAAGCTGGAGCGAAGCCGAGGGCAAGCGGCTCGAAGAAGGCTCGCTGACTGATGGCAAGGAGTGGACCAGCGCGTCTGTGCCCTGGGGCTCGCACCAGGAAGCGGTTCAGACCATCGACCTGGGGCGCGAGCACCTCATCACGCGCCTGGCTTACGTGGCGGGCGACGCGAACTGGGCCTGGAAAATCGACTTCAGCGCCTCGGCTGACGGCCAGAACTTCGCGCCCATCGCGGGCCTGCAGAACGTGGACGCCCACGGCAAGTGGGGCGCTCAAGTACTTGAGGTGCCCGCGCCCTTCCGCGCGCGCTTCGTGCGGCTGCGCCACCACAACGGCGGGGCCGCAGTCAACCAGATCGCGATGCCGTCCTCGCTCTCGGTTTACGGGGGCACAGCCGGTGAGAAGTGGGAGCTGCCCGAGGTGGGCGAGACCATCGCGCAGGGCACGCTGTCGCAGACAATCGCGCCGCGCTCGTTCAGGGCGGCCGGCATCGCGAACGCCAAGCCGCTGGCGCCGGGAGCGTATCTCATCGCGGCCCGCGTGCGAGACGATGAGCGCACGCAGCTGATTTACCGCCACTTCATGGTGATGCCGGCTGCCCTGGGCTCGGTTGCAGGCTCGCGCTTCGGGCTCAACACGGCGGATTATACCTTCGCGCCGTGGCACCGGCGGCTGGGCGTGGGCTGGGTGCGCTTCGAGAACATGAAGTGGCCCATGATCTCGCCCGCGCCCAACACCTACACCTTCCGCGGCCTGGCGCCGTGGAATTTGGACCACGACAAGATCGTGAGCGCCTTCCGCGCGCAGGGCATCAGCATCCTGCCCTACCTGTTCCAGACGCCCGACTACGCATCCTCGGCCCCGGCTGACAGCAAGCGCAAGGACGCCTACCCGCCGCGCGACAACGCGCAGGTGGCCGACTTCGTCTTCCAGACCGTGGCCCGCTACGGCTCCAGAAAGCATCCCGCGCCCGAGCTGAAGACCTCAGACAAGCTGAGCGGGCTGAACCAGATCAGCACCTTTGAAATCTGGAACGAGCCCAACCTGCACGATCCCGGCTGGAGCGGCTGGGTGGGCACCAACGCCCAGTACAACGAGCTGCTGCGCGCCGCAGCCGAGGCCGCCAAGCGCGCCGACCCTTCGGCTCAGGTCACCAACGGCGGCTTCGGCGGCATCGACGTGGCCATCGCGAACTCGCTGCTCACACCTTACGCCGACGGCAAGAAGCCCCTCGACTTCATCGACGTGCTCAACGTGCACTTCTACAGTGGCCGTGTCGCGCCCGAGCTGGCGACCAACGACCCCAACGCCGACCGCTCGGGCAAGTCCGAGGGCGTGCGCACTTACGAGCAAGACCTGCAGCGCCTCGTTAGCTGGCGAGACACGCATAAGCCCGGCCTCCCGATCTGGCTGACCGAAACCGGCTACGATTCGGCGGGGCCCTTCGGCACCAACGAGGCGTATCAGGCGGCTCACCTGCCGCGCGACATCATGCTGGCGCTGGCTTCAGGCATCGAGAAGGTCTTCATCTTCCGCGACCAGGGCTCCTCGCCGAGTATGTTCGCGGCCTCGGGCGTCATCCGCGACGACGGCTCGTACAAGCCTTCGTGGTTCACCTACGCGACCTTGATCCGCCAGCTGGACGGCATCCAGACCGGCGGCCTGCGCCTGCCGTATCCTGACAGGAACGTGCGGCTGTATGCCTTCGCGCGCGGAGCCGAGACCATTTTGGCGGCCTGGAGCGTCGAGGGCGCGGGCAGCCTGAAGCTGAAGCTGGGCCAGAGCACGATCACCGATGCCTTTGGCGGCGAGCGCCAGGAAAACATCGCGGGCAGCCTGAAGCTCTCGATGTTCCCGGTTTACATCAAGAAGTTCAGCAGCCCGGCGGTGCAAGTACTTGTGGCCCAGGCCCGGCGCGAAGCTGCGGCGCGGCGGGCTGAGCAGGCGAGGCTGGCCAGGCTGCGCGCGTACCTCTTCGACTTCGGCGGCCTGGAAGATGTGGGCACTTTGGACCTCGGCGACACGCGCACGTTCACGCCCGTCCTGGGCACCGATGTCTTCAGCGAGGCCAGGGGCTTCGGATTTTTCCCGGCGGCGGCGGGCCCCAGCAACTCGATGCACTGGATCAGCGACCCGCTGGACAAGGACTCCGTGCGCATGAACCCCGAGCACACCTTCCGGCTGAGCGCCAGGCCGGGCCGCTACCAACTGCGAGCCAAGATCAACCCGCAAGGCCCGGCGACCTTCGCCATCAAGGGCGCTGTGGGCGGCGACAAGCTCATCCCGATCGCGCACGACGGCCCGCCCGTCGAGGCTGAGATCGAAGTCGGAGCCGAGCCGCTCTCGATCTCGAACAGCGGCTACGGCGACCTGTTCTGGCTCACCTTGATCGAGCAGCCCAACCCCGCTCAGCCCAGCCCAGCTCAACCCGACGCGCCGCGCTGAGCGGGTCCTGATTCTTGCCGCGCGAGCTTTGGGCTTCGCTTGGAGGCTTTCAATCGTCCAGCAGCGGGTGCAGAGCGGGGCGCAGGTTGTCGCGCAGCGAATCGGAAAACGCGCGCTGATAATTGACGTTTATCATGTGCTCCTGCAGGCGCACGGCGGTCTTGTCCATGAAGGACGTGAAGTAAACGTAGCGCGGCTGCTGGGACAGGTTGAGCGAGGCGGAGTGCAGGCACATCGGGTTGAAGACGACCAGGTCGCCTTCGTTGGCGAGCACTTCGACGGCATCGTTGAGATCAAGGCCGGCGACGCCGATGGGATCGGCTTTGAGCCTTTCCAAGCCGTCCAGCCCCAGTTCCCGCGCCGCCTGGTAGGTTTTGTGGTGCGAGCCGGGAACGACCATCGTCGCACCGCCGTGGGGCACAATCGTGCTCAGGGCGTGAACCATCTGGAAGTAGGTCTGGCGCGGGCGGGCGTGGTAATGCTCGGGTAAAAACGTCATGTCGATGTGCCAGCCGGTCGGGCCGGTCACGCCGGGCGCCGCTTGCTGGGCGTCGGTGCGGATCAGAACTTGTTCCACGAGGCGCATATCACGGGCGTGCAAAAGCTGCTGCGCCAGCTCCAGCAGGCGCCGGTTGTCGAGGGCCTCGGCCATGATAGCGCCCGGAATGGGATGGCGCAACATATGAACGCGCGGCACCTCCGCTTCTTCTGGGGGTGCCACCGGCGGCAACAGAGAATCGATGTGCGCACGAAGTCTGGCCGTGGTGCTCTCGTCGAGAGTATTCGGGAAGACCGCGTAGCCGTCGCGTTCGAGTTGATCCAACTGCTCCAGATGTTCGTTCATCGTCGTTCTCCTCGCGGCCTTCGTTCAGCCCGCGTTCAATGATCCTGGTTCGACAGCTTGAGGTTGTCGAGGTAGTAAACCGTAGCGTCGGTGGCGTTGCTGATGAAGCCGAGCCAGTCCAGCCGCTTCCACTGCGCGCTGCTCTTCAGGTTCGCGAAGCGTCGGGGAGGCTGGCCCGGCAGGGCCACGCTCAAGTCCCAGGTGCCGGTGGAGCTGCGGCCCAGCCCGGCCACGATCTCGAAGTGCGCCCACTGGCCGGCCGGGATGTCCATCAGCTCAGCGCCGTTTGCCGAGAGCTTGCCGCCGGCCACGCGCAAATTCGGCCCCACGCGGTAGGGGCTTGCGCCGTCGCGCCACTCGTGGATCACCTCCGCGCCCGGCTCGACGCGCAGGTCGAAGGAGCTGCGCGTGACGCCTTCGCGATGGTTGGGCGAGTAGAAGAAATGAGGATCCCATGCATTTCCCATCCCCGGAGCATCCAGCACCTTGAGGCTGCGCTTGCCGCTGGCCGCCGCATCTTCGCTCACGGTGATCGAAGAGCGAGCGCCGCCGCCCTGCCCGATGCCCAACGCTGTGGCGTCGATGGGCCCGGCGCCAACCGGCATCGCTTCAAAGCCTTCGTCAAGTACTTGGCCGGGCGGCAGCGGCGCGAGCTCAAGCGGAGGCATCGCCGCGCTGCTCGCCAGCCGGACCCAGGCCGCGTCGCCGTAGACGCCCGCCTTGCTGTAGTCGAAGGGCTTGAAGCCGAGCTTGAGGGCGGGCGAGCCGGGCCGCAAGCGAAAATCACGAGCCGCAGGGTTGGCGAACAGCGGGTCGGCGACGACCGAGCCGGTGTCGCGGCTGGCTTCGCGCCACTTGTCGAAGCTGAGGCCGCTGTAAGTACTTGCGCCGGCGCCTGCGTTCCAGAAGAGGTTGTTGCTCAGCTGGAGGTGGTCTTGCCAGTTGCCCTTGAAGAGCGGGCCTCCGTTCCAGAACACGATGTTGTTCTCGAAGGAAAACGATTGGTGATCCTCGACGCGCGTGCGCTGCAGCTGAGCATCGGGAGTGTTACTGAACCCGGTGTCGCCAGCCGGGTTGGGCGGGCCGTACTGCGCCAGGGCGAGGATGTTGTTGCGGATGATGTTGTCGCGCCCGTAGTGCTGGTGGAAGCTGCCGGATCGGGTGTCGTGCACCAGGTTGTTCTCCATCGTGATGCCGCTGCTGCCTTCGTCCGCGTACAGGCCCCAGCCGCCGTAGCTGTAAGAGGCGATGTCGTGGATGTGGTTGTTGCTGACAACGGTGCCTTCGGATGGGCCCAGCGTGTAGACGCCGCCCAGGTCGCTGAGCACGCCCTGCCCGACGTGGTGAATGTGGTTGAAGGCGATGGTGTTGCGCTTGGCCAGGCTCGGGCCGTAGCCCCAGACCCAGCCCACCGAAACCGCGCTGTAGAACAGGTCGCCGATGTCGTTGTGCGTCACGCTGTTGCCACCGCTCTGGCCGATCCACACGCCGAGCGCGCCGTGGTTGAGGCGGCCCAGACCGTGGACGATGCTGTTGTCGAGCGTGATGCCGCCGGTCTGCGCGGCTTCGGTCTGCGGCAGGTTGGCCTCACCGATCTTCACGCCGCCGGCTCCCAGGTCGTCGAGGTGGCAGTGCGAAACGCGGTCGTCGCGGCAGCCCGCGCGGAACCAGATTCCGGCCAGGCCGGCGTGCGCCACCTCGCAATTTTCAATCGAGATGTCGCGCGCGCCGTCCGCCATGACCACAGCCGGGACATTCACCTCGCCCTGCCCTTCCGCGTAGCCCGCAGGCGGCAGCACATACTGCCCGTAGCAAAACGCCAGGCCCTTGAAGCGGATGTTCTGCACCCACTGGCCCGCCCCCACATCGCCCTTGAGCTGGATGAACTGCTCGGCCACCGGCGCCATAACGGTTGCCCTGGCCATGTCCTGGCCGGGTAGAGGCTTGTAATAGAGCGTGCCGTCGCGGTCCAGGAACCACTCGCCGGGCGCATCCAGGGCCTCTTTGAAGTTCTCGATCTGGTAGCGGCTGACGCCCCACTGGCTGCCCGTCAAGGCCACCGTGCCCGAGGCGGCATCGATGGCGGCCAGGCGATAACGAGTACTTGTCCAGGTTAAGTAGGACGTGAGCGCGACATCATTCAGCTGCTGGGGCAAGTACTTGAGCAGCGGCGCGATGTCCTGGGCTCGTGCCCGGAAAGCACGGCCCTGCAGCGTGGCCGGGTCGCCCCTGGTGAGGTCTTCGCCTGGGCGCGCGCTGCCCAGGGCATAGAAGTAGAACTTGTTGGGCGTGCGAGCGCGCGTGGCGCGGCGGCCATCGACCCACAGCTGCTCGAAGTACCACTTTCCGGCTTTGACTTGCGGGATGCGCGCTGCCCAGATGCCATCGGCTCCCCGCTTCCAGCCTGCGATCGCGCGCCCGCCGCTGAACACAGGACGCGCGCCCGGCGCGGCTTCGTAAGAAGCGGCTTCATAAGAAATCGGTGCCGCAGCGGTGCCGCTGTCCTGGGGCTCCAGAACCAGCGGCTCGGTGATGAGGTAAGTTCCGGGCGCCACCACAACGCGCACGGGAGCCGCGAGCGGGCCTGTGCCCTTCAGCTTGCGGATGGCGTCGCGCGCGCCCGGCAGCGACGACAGCGGCCCGTCGGTGCGGGCGGCGTTGGGGCGCGCCAGCGTGCCCGACCAGGCGTCATTTCCATCGCGCGCCACGTAATACGTTGCGGCACCGGCTCGCAGGGCGCCGCCAATCGTCAGGGCCAGCAGGCTCAGGGCAGGCCCACGCAGCAGAGACGCCAGCGATCGCCAGGACTTATTTTCCATGATAACGTCCGCCACTGGCCCCTCCCCCGAGGCGAGCTCAGTCGAGGCTGTCCAACGCGATGCGGGGTACAGCGCCGCAGTGTACGCACCAGGGCTCGATGATGCGCCGGGCCTTGACGGAGCCTCAAAATAATCCTCAAGGGCCGCGTTCAAGAGGCTGCTGAAGGCTCCGGCGCTCGAAGCCAAGTCCGCTGCTCCTCGGCTCGGCATCGAGCCTCGCCCACAGCCAACCAACCTCGCTGCACCACGGCCCGATTACACTCTGCTTGTTCTTCGCGCATCGAATGGTAAACGCTGCGCGACTCCGCAGCTACCCACGCCACAACGCGCCATGAACCTGAATCACCTGCACAAAACGAGAAAGCCGCTGCCCGCGCGCCCCGCCTTTGCGCGCCCTGCCTTCTTGAGCCTGGCTTTGGCTGCGCTCAGCTCAGTGGCAGGGGCGAAGAGCCAGGCCGCGCCCAACACACCGCTGCACAGCGCGCTGCCCCACGGCGCGTTCTGGACGGGCGCGGACTTGTCCGAGCTGCCCGCTCGCGAGGAGCACGGCTTCAAGTACTTGGACGCGCAGGGCGAGGCCGGCTTGCTCGCCATCGCCAGGCGCAACGGCTGGAATATGATCCGCGTGCGCCTGTGGGTCGCTCCCGAGGCCAAGCCCGAGGCTGCTGTGTCCGGCTTGGAAAGCGTCACGGCTTTTGGCAAGAGCATCAAGGCGGCGGGGCTGGGTTTCCTGCTCGACATCCACTACTCGGACACCTGGGCCGATCCCGGCCACCAGATCAAGCCCCGAGCCTGGGCTGAGCTGGCCTTCCCTCAGCTCGTGCAGAAGATGCGCGACTACAGCCGCGAGACCATCGCTCACCTGCGCGACAACGGCGCGCTGCCCGACATGGTTCAGGTCGGCAACGAGACGCGCAACGGCTTGCTGTACGGCAGCGCCGAGCAGCCTGGCGGCGGCTTCTGGGAGAAAACGCCCGGAGGCCGCGACCGCGCCGTGCAGCTGCTCAAGGCCGGGCTCGACGGCGTGCGCCAGGGCGCGGCTCCTGACAAAGCGCCGCTCACAATCATCCACATTCCCGACGGCCAGGACCCGCGCTTCACCGCCGATTACTTCCGCGACTTATATCAAAGCGCCGCAGCACAAAACATCGCGCTGGATTACGACATCATCGGGCTGTCCTACTACCCCTCCCACCCGTGGGACGCCAAAGCCAGCTACGAAGGCTGGGCTCTGGCGCGCCTGTCGCAGTCGATGCAGCAGCTCGCCACGGCTTACCACAAGCCCATCATGGTCGTCGAAACCGCCTGGCCTCATCACGCCTGGCCTCATCGCGGAGAGCCGCGCCAGCTGCCCGGCGCGCCGCAGTTCCCCTTCACGCCCGAGGGCCAGGCCGATTACTACCGCGCGCTCGTCGCAGCCGTCAAAGCCGTGCCCGAGGGCCTGGGCATCGGCGTCCTGCCCTGGGATCAAGATGCGCGCAACTGGGACTCCGTCTTCGACGACAACGGCCAGGCCCTGCCCGCCGTGCGCGTCCTCGGGGCCGCAGCCTCGCCAGCAGGCGCGCCCTGAGCTCAGCTCAGCCAAACACAAGACAGCAGGCGGCAAGTACTTGGTGATGGGCGTTGTTGCATGAATCAGTTTCTGTGTAGTTCTGGCCGCAAAAGCTGCAAGCGCGCAACAGTCGTCTGTGCAGCTTTGAAACGTGAACTTGCACAAACCGCTGATTCATGCAACAGCTTCATGCAACAACGCCCTGGTGATGCAAGTACTTGCCGCCTCTTCGGTTGAGCTGTGCTCATCTACTGGGTTCTACTGGGTTCTACTCGGTGCTGGCGCCGGGCAGCATGGGAGCCGCGCCGCCGCCTTCCATGAGCTGGTACTTGGTCTGGGTTTGCAGAGCCAAGCCCCAGATTTCGATGAAGCCCATGGCGGCGCTCTGGTTGAAGGTGTCGCCCGTGTCGTAGGTCGCCAGCTCGTAGCGATACAGCGACTTGGGCGACTTGCGGCCCACGATCATCGAGGTGCCCTTGAACAGCTTGAGCCGCACGCTGCCGCAGACGTGCTTCTGGCTCGACTCCACAAACGCCCGCAAATCCTGGTGCAAGGCCGAGAACCACAGCCCGTTGTAAATCATCTCCGCGATCTGCAGGGAAACCTGCGCCTTGAAGCGCGCCTGGTCGCGCGACAGGCACATATCTTCGAGCGCCTGGTGCGCCTGGTGCAGCACAACCGCAGCCGGAGCCTCGTAAATCTCGCGGCTCTTGATGCCAACCAGGCGGTTCTCGACGTGGTCGATGCGCCCCACGCCGTGCTCGCCGGCGATGTCGTTGAGCTTCTGCACCAGCGTCACGCCATCCAGAGCCTCACCGTCCAAAGCAGTCGGCAGCCCGTTCTCAAACTCAAGCTCGACATACTGCGCCTTGTCGGGAGATTTGTCGGCGTCCTTGGTCCACTGCCAGACCTCAGCGGGCGGCTCGACCCAGGGGTCTTCGAGAATCCCGGCCTCGACGGAGCGGCCCCACAGGTTCACGTCGGTTGAATACGGCGAGTCGACGCTGGCGGGAATGGGGATGTTGTTGACGCGCGCGTATTCGATTTCCTCGGGCCGCGACAGCTTCCACTCGCGCACGGGGGCGATGATCCTCAGCTCAGGGTCCAGGGCCTTGACCGAGACATCAAGCCGCACCTGGTCGTTGCCCTTGCCGGTGCAGCCGTGCGCGACGGCTTTGGCCCCGGTTTCGTGCGCCACATCGACGAGCAGCTTGGCGATCAGGGGCCGCCCGATGGCCGTCGCGAGCGGGTATTCCTTCTCGTAAATCGCACCGGCCTGCAGCGCGGGAAACGCGAAGTACTTGAGGAACAGGTCGCGCCCGTCCACCACGCGCGCGTCCACGGCCCCGACATCCAGCGCGCGCTGCCGGATTTCGGGCAGGCTCTTCTCGCTTCCCAGGTCGATGGTGAGCGCGACAACGTCCATTTGATACGTCTCTTTGATCCACTTGATGGCGACTGAAGTGTCCAGCCCGCCCGAATACGCCAGAACGACTTTTTCCATAATATCTCCAGTGCTTTGTTGGGGTTTCGTGCTCAGAGCTGGGTGCGCCTGGGCTCGTCTGGGCTGGACTGGGCTGGCTCGTTGAGGTTGGCGAGGCGGCGGTTCAGCTCGTCGTCCTTGCGCTGCACCTGGCGCTTGAGGTCGCCCAGCTGGGCTGCGATGCTGTTGAGGCGCTGGATCAGCATCATGGCAGCCGCGCACGCGAAGCCGAGCAGGATCAGCAGCAGGATTAGCTTGAACATAATTCTTCGAGGCGGCGGGCTCAGCCGTCAAGTACTTGCAGCGGCTGCTGGAAACTTTCGCGGCCCGCCTGCGCCTGGCGGTTGCTGAAGAGCCAGGTCAGCACGGCTTTCTGAGCGTGCAGGCGGTTTTCGGCCTGCTCGAAGATGCGCGCGCGCGGCCCGTCCATGACCTCAGCCGAAATCTCCTCACCGCGATGAGCCGGCAGGTCGTGCAGCACGATGGCGTCCGGCCTGGCTAAGCTCAGCAGCTCGGCGTTGAGCTGGTAGGGCGGGAAGACCTGCTGCCGCGCCGTGTTCTCGGCTTCCTGGCCCATCGAAGTCCACACGTCGGTGTAAACCGCGTCCGCGCCCTCAACAGCCAGGCGGGGATCGTTAAGTACTTGCAGGGCGGCTCCGGTCGCCTGAGCATCAGGCTGCGCGGCCCGCACGATCTCGGGCAGCGGCGCGTAGCCTTCGGGCGTGGCGCAGGAGAAGTGGACCCCGAGCTTGGCGCACAGCAGCAGCAGCGAGTGGCAGACGTTGTTGCCATCGCCCACGTAAGCCAGCTTGCGGCCCGCCAGCCCCTTGTGCTCGCGCAGCGTGAGCAGGTCGGCCAGCGCCTGGCACGGGTGCTCGCGGTCGCACAGGCCGTTGATGACCGGCACGTTGGCGTGGCGCGCGATTTCGACGACCGTCTCGTGCTCGAAGACGCGCGCCATGATCGCGTCGCAGATGCGGCCCAGCACGCGCGCCACATCGGGCACCGACTCGCGCTGCCCGAGCCCGACTTCCTGGGGGGAGAGGTAGATGGCGTGGCCGCCGAGCTGGAACATCCCGGCGTCGAAGGAGGTGCGCGTGCGCAGCGAGGGCTTCTCGAAGAGCATGGCCAGCGTCTGGCCGCTCAGGGCCTGGCGCTGGCGCTCGGGGAAGACGGGCAGCTCGGCCTTGAGGCGCGCGGCTTCGGCCAGCAAAAACTGCGCTTCGTCGCGCGAGAGGTCGGAAATCGAAAGCAGATGTCTCATCAGCCGCAAAGCACGCCCCAAGTACTTGAGCGCGAACCAGACAGGTTACAGCATCGAAAGAGCCGCGTCCGCGCCTCGTGAGCCGCACGCTTAGCCACAGCAAGCTCAGCCCGGCTTTTCCTCGTCCTCTACGCTTGCACGCGCCGCCTCCAGCTTCGCCAGCGCCTCGTCTACATCGGCTTCGGAGATGCAGTAGGGTGGCAGGAAACGCAGCACGTCCGTCCCGACCGCGTTCAAAATCAGGCCGCGCTCCAGGCTCGCCTTCATCAGCTCGCGCGCGATGGGCCGCGTCAAAACAACGCCGATCATCAGGCCGCGCCCGCGCACGTGGTCAACTAAGCCCGACTCGCCGCCCCAGGCTTCGAGCTTGTGCTTGAAGTAAGCGCCGACCGATTCGGCGCGGGCCATCAGGTTCTCGTCCTCAAGTACTTGCAGCGTGGCCAGGGCCGCCGCGCAGGAGAGGAAGTTGCCGCCGAAGGTCGAGCCGTGGGTGCCGGGAACGAAGCTGGCGGCGACTTCTTCGCGGGCCAGCATCGCGCCGATGGGCACGCCGTTGGCCAGGCCCTTGGCTAAGGTCAGGATGTCGGGGCGCACGCCCGAGTGCTCCCAGCCGAAGAACTTGCCGGTTCGCCCAACGCCGCACTGCACCTCGTCGAAGATGAGCAGCAGGCCGTGCTCGTCGCACAGCGCGCGCACGTCCTGCAAGTACTTGTCGTGAGCCGGGCGCACGCCGCTCTCGCCCTGGATCGGCTCCAGCAAAATCGCCGCTGTGTTTTCGTCGATGGCGTTTTGCAGCGCCGCGATGTCGTTGAGCGGCACGTACTTGAAGCCTGCGGGCATGGGCGCGAAGCCTTCGTGGTACTTGGGCTGGCCGGTGGCGGCCAGCGCCGCGTAGGTGCGCCCGTGGAACGAGTCCGAGGCCGTGATGATGTCGGCGCGACTGGCCTCGCCGCGCGTGTTGCGGCTGTGAAAGTGCTTGCGGGCCAGCTTGAGCGCGGCTTCGTTGGCCTCAGCTCCCGAGTTGCAGAAGAAGGCGCGCATGCCGCCCGACAAGCCGTGCAGCTTGCGCGCGAGCTCGACCTGCGGCTCGATGTAATACAAGTTCGAGGTGTGAACCAGCGTGCTCATCTGGCGCGTCACGGCCTCAGTGACGGCTGGGTGACAATGCCCGACAGTCACGACCGCGATGCCGCCCAGAAAATCAAGGTATTCCTTGCCCGCGTGATCCCACAGCCGCGCGCCCCTGCCGCGTGCGAAGCCGACAGCCAGCCGCCCGTAGTTCTGGATGCCGACCTGGGCGTCGGCCTCGACCAGCGCGTGCAGGCGAGCTTCATCAACATGAGGCTCGGTCTGAGCTGAGGTGTGGCTGGTCTGCGCCACGTCCGAGGTCGCGGTCGCTGGCGAAGCCGCTGGCGAAGCTGCTGGCTTGGGCGGCACTTCAAATGCTGTCGCGCTCATAAAACTCCTTCGCTGTGTCGGGCAGGGACGTGCGCCCTCAGCTACTCTAAACCGTTTGAAATCATGGTGCCGCAGCCGCCGGGCGTGAACAGCTCGATCAGAATCGCGTGCGGGGCGCGCCCGTCGATGATGTGCGCGCGCCCGACGCCGCCGCGCACGGCGTCCACGCAGCAGCGCACCTTGGGGATCATGCCCTGGCTCAAGACGCCCGCAGCCGCCAGCTGCTCAGCTTCGCGAACCGTCATCGCTTCGATGAGCGAGCTTTTGTCCTCGAAGTCGCGGTACACGCCCGCGACATCGGTGAGCAGCAGCAGCTTCTCCGCGCCCAGCGCGACCGCGATGGCCGAGGCCGCCAGGTCAGCGTTGATGTTGTAAGTACTGGAGGCTCCAGCGTCGTCGCCCGCGCCGTCGCCGTCGCCCGCGCCAGCTCCGGGCGCAACAGGCGAGATAACGGGCACGAACCCTTCGCGGCTGAGCGCGTTGAGCAGGCTCGGCGCGACGCTGTGGACTTCCCCGACCAGGCCCCAGTCGGCCTCGCCGGTGAGCTTTCTGGCTTGCAGCAGCCCGGCGTCCTTGCCCGACAAGCCCACGGCTGGCGCGCCCTTCTCGGTCAGCAGCAGCGCGATGCTCTTGGCGATCTGGCCCAGCACCATCTCGGTGACGCGCATCGTGGGCTCATCGGTGACGCGCATCCCGGCCACGAAGCGCGGCTCGATGTTCATCTGGCGGCACATCTCCGAAATCTCGGGGCCGCCGCCGTGCACCACGACGGGCCGCACCCCGGCCAGGTGCAGCAGCGCGATGTCGCCCATGACAGCGGCCTTGAGGCTTTCATTGGTCATGGCCGCGCCGCCGTATTTGATGACCACCGTCTTGCCGTGCCACAGGCGCAGGAACGGCAGCATCTCGCCGATCATGCGCGCCCGCAGCGCCGGGTCAGAAGCACCCGCCTCGCTCCAGGCCGGCTCCTGCGCGAAGAGCTGCTGCATTGAATCGTTCATAATCAAGCCCTTCGATCATCTGAAGCATCTTCGGCAGCAGAGCGTTCCACGGCAGCGCGGCCCCGCGACTGGCGCTTGCCTTTAGCTCGGGAAGTGCTGGCGGTTGGGCTGGCTGAGGCTCCGCGAGCAGACAGTAGACGGCGATTGAGCGCGGGCCGCAAGTACTTGCGGGCTTAAATTTTCCTGCCGCGCAGCGTGAAGCACGCGTCGAACTGGCCCCGGCTGAACTGCTTGCAGCAGCGGGCGCAGGCGCGGGCGCGGCCAAACTTCTTGCGCCGCACGACCTGAGCCTGGCAGCGCGCGCAAGTGTAAATCCAGCCGCTCTTGGGCAGGGGCCGCGCGATGTCGTGGCGTGTCTTGAGCTGGCCGATCTCGCGCGCCTTGCGCCTGAAGTCGGGCGTGTGGCCGCAGGGCAGGCCGCGCTCGAAGAGCCACAGGTGGATCATCTCGTGCTTGAGGATTTCCTCGACCGCCTCGCCTGAGCTGCGGCAGCGCACGCCGACCGCGATGTGCTCGCGCCCGTCCGCGAAGGCATCGAGCAGCAGCGGAGCCGAGAGCTTGACCAGGCGCTTGCCCACGTCGATGTTGCCCGCCGAGCGCGACAGGCGGCGGCTCCACTCGATGCGGCAGGCGGGCAGCGCGCCCTCGAAGAAGCGTGCGTTCAGGCGCATCCAGAGTACTTGCAAATCTTCCACGCGCTTCAGTTTGGCTCCGCGAAGCTCAAGCTGCCCGGCGAAAGCCCCGACGCCCGCCAGACGCCCAACCGCCCGCCGCAAGTACTTGCGGCGGGCGGTTGAGTTCGGCTGTGTTGAGCTGCTTGAGTTGAGTTGGGACTGCGTTAGATGCCGCTTAGATGCCGCGTCGTCCGGCGTTGGTGCCGGTGCCGCCCATGTCGTCGGCTTCGTCCGTGGCCTCAGCCGCATCGCCTGCGGCGCCTCCGGCCAGCGAGCCGATGGTTCCGCCGACGACAGCTCCGACCGGGCCGCCGACAGCGGTTCCGATCAGGCCGCCGACAATGGCTCCGGTGCCCAGCCCGGCCTTGCCCGCGTCCGTGGCTGCGCGGTCGCCGGTCACCACGTTGTGGCCGCCAACGTTGCCAGCGGTGTTCTCGACCGCAGCCCCTGTGTTGTGCAGGGCGTTGCCGGTGGTGTTCACAGCCTGGCTGGTGCCGCTCTGGGTGACGACGCCGCCGGTCTTGTCGTCCGTGCGATCGCCGGTGAGGGCGTCGGCGGTCTTCTCCATCATGCCGCGCGTGTCCGGGCCGGCTGTGGTCATGCCGCCGGTCTGGATGTCGGGCGCGGGGTTGGTGACGCCCGAAGAGGCCATGCCCGAGCGCACGTTGGGCACATCGGCCATGCCGCGGTCGATGTTCATGTCCGAGACATCCGAAGTGTGCGTGACGGTGGTTCCCGTGGTGCCGAAGACAGCGTTCTGGCCCGAGTCGGCCATGTCGGTGCGGCGCGGCTCGCTCATGCCGACCACGTCGCGGCCCGAGAGCGTCGAGTTGCTGACATCGGGCGTGGCTCCGTGCCCGACGCCCGAGACCGTGTTGTCGTTGTCGACCCTGTCCACGGCTCCAACAGCCAGGCCGCTCGCCCCGGCTCCGGTCAGGCCGCCCACGACGGCTCCGACAACCGCGCCGACCGGACCGGCCACCGCTCCGGCAGCCGCTCCGACAGCCGCTCCGCCCAGGCCGCCCAGCTTGGCGCCCTTTTCCGCATCGTTGTTGGGATCGTCGTCGATACCGTGCTGAATCTGATCGTCTGCCATGTTGTTCACAGCTCCTAAAATGGGATGCCAGCTCTTGAGCCAAACCGATGCCAGAACCGCTCAAGTACTTGCAGACGCGCCAAAATCTGCGTTGGCCCGCGCCTGAAACAGCAGCGGCCCGCCCACAGGCGAGCCGCTGCTTGCTCTGCAAGTACTTGCAAATGGAGCTTAGGCGGCCTGGAAGTAGCGGGCGCCGTACTGCGAGAGCGTGGTGCGAATCTGGTCGGCGCTCAGGCCATCGACGACGTTGACCGCGACCAGGATGCTGCCCTGCTCGACCGCGCCGCCGTAGAAGCCGGCCTCGTGCTCGTCGTAGCCCGAGCGAGCCAGGGCACCGGCCACCGCGCCGGTCGTACCGCCCACGATGGCTCCGGCCACCGCGCCGCCGCCGACCGCGCCCAGGGCCGTCGAGAGCAGCGTGCCAGCCGTGATGAAGGGGCCGACGCCCGGAATCAAGGCCGCCGCGATGCCAAACAGCGAGCCCACGCCGGCTCCGGCTATCAGGCCCTTGGTCGCGCTGCCGCTCTTGTCGTGCGCCTCGTGCGCGGCCTGAGCCTGCCCGGCCTGAGCCGAGCCGCCCGTCTGCTGCTGCGAGACGATCGACAGGTGATCGTCGCGCACGCCCATCTGACGCAGCGCCTGCACAGCCTGCTCAGCGTGCGCGAAAGTGTCGAAAACAGCTGTTACCCTGTTCGTTGCCATCATAAATTTGTGCCTCCGAGAATCTGCTCCGTTCTGCCCCGCAGCACGCTCACGAAACTCCCCAAGAACTCGCAAGTACTTGAGGAAGGCCGGAGATAATGAGCGGTAGAAACGGGCGGTTTCACCTCTGCAAGCCCAGTGCCGACAGCGCAGGCGCGCCTCAAGCTCAGGTTAAAAGTTCGTGAAGGCACCGCTGCCCGATCTTGTGCCTGAGCCTTGCCGCCCGCCGTTCAGGGGCTCAGCTGCTCGCGCAGGCCAGATTTTTCGCCTTCGTCCTGCATCGAGTGCGTGCTCAAAGTCCCGGCCAGGTCCAAGTCCTTGAGCAGGGGGTTGAGCGCGGTGGAGTCGTCCTGGGGCGCGTAGCCGACCAGCTCGCGCGCGTCCGAGATGTCCAGGCGCTTGAAGCGGTTGTTGCTCAGGCCGTGCAGCACGGCGAAGCGGATGTTCTCGACATCAATGCAGCGTTCGATGAGCTGGTTCAGGTCGCGCTTGGAGACGAAGGCATCCAGCATGGCGAGCGAGGAGGCGTCCTGGGCTTTCTCGACGGGCTGGAAGGCCCCGATGCGCAGCGCGATGACCGAGACGCCCTCCTGCTCGGCCATGTAGCGGCCCATCGCCTCGCCGAAGCACTTGGACACGCCGTACAAATCGCCGGGGTTCACCGGCTCCGAGGTCTTGACCTGGACATCAGCCGGGTAGCCCGAGACGGCGTGGATAGAGGAGGCATAAATGACGCGGCGGCAGCCCGCGCTCTTGGCCGCCACGTAAGCGTTGTAGGTGCCGCCGATGTTCAGCCCGCGCACCGTCTCCCACGTCGCGTTGGGCGAGGCGTTGGCCGCCAGGTGCAGCACCGTGTCCACGCCCGCGCACGCCGGCTTAAGGGCTTCGAGGTCGGTGATGTCGACCTCGATGAGCTGGCCGAGCCGGTCTAAGCCCGCTTCCTTCATCTTGCTCAGCTCGCGGTCGCACAGCACGAGCTCGTATTTCTGGTGCGAGTGCTCGGCGAAGTAGGAGCCGATGTTGCCCGCGGCTCCTGTGACAAGTACTCTGCGGCGCTTGGGCTCCATCTGGGCCAGGGCTCCGGGCGCGGTCGCGCTAAAAGATTGGGGCATGGTCTCTCCGCTCAGCGAATTTCGAGGCCCTGGCGCGCTTGCAAGCGAAGTGCCTCGCCCGCCCTTAGACTGAGTTGAATGCCCGCTCACGAACCTAACACTCCGCCGATTTGCGCCCTCGCCGTCGCGGGCCTGGACCCTTGCGGCGGCGCGGGCCTGCTCGCCGACGCGCGCGCGATGCGGGCCTTTGGCGTCCACGCCTGCTGCGTCGCGACGGCCCTCACCGCCCAGAACACGCGCTCGGTGCAGCGTGTCGAGCCGGCCTCGCCCGCCATGCTGCGCGCTCAGCTCGAAGCCGTGCTCGAAGACATCGAAGTGCGCGCCATCAAAATCGGGGTGCTGCCAAGCGTTGGGGCGGCTCAGCTGGTGGCTCAAGTGCTCGAAGACGCTCAGGGCAGCCGAGGGCGCCTGCCGGTCATCTTCGACACCGTTTTCGCGCCCTCGGGCGGCGAGGCGTTTTTGGACGAAGCAGCGGCGCTGGCCACGGTGCAAGTACTTGGGCCGCTGTGCGAGCTGCTGACGCCCAACCTGCCGGAGGCGCAGCTTTTGTGCGGCTTCGAGATCGGCTCAGCCGAAGGCATTGAGCGGGCGGCGCGCGAAATCCGCGAGCGGTTCGGCTCGGCTCA
>JAABUK010002177.1_pt1 | contig 35694 bp, 47 predicted proteins | sample 5559141 | NCBI WGS metagenome assembly JAABUK01 (sample SAMN10711869, study PRJNA513367) | rock metagenome | isolation source: Antarctica rocks | place: Antarctica: Victoria Land, Pudding Butte nord | collected 2016-01-03
TGTAGGTCCTCCTTGGCGGCTTACTCAGCAGAGACCTATTTCCTTCTTCCTTGCTAGTCTGCGTAGATAGCTTCTTCTTCATACACTCATTCATCAGTTTCAAAGTAATACATCCACACAAAAACCACAAGAATATGGAGATTAGCACTCTAAGAGTAAACATGTCATGCTCACGAGACTGTCTAAATCAATCTGAACAGGCACGTTGTGAGTACCATGACGATAACAACAACGAGGGACTAACATTCGCTCTCGATTCTATCTTGCATCGTTGCCGCGCACCTGAGGAGGAGGGCTTGCGCGCAACACAGGTCGCAATCCTAAGCTCGTTTAGTGAGTCCGGACACCTCCCTGCAAGCAATCTCATCGACGACCTTGCAGCGGATTCAGGTACGACAGGATATGAAATCCTGAGTGCTCTGCACGAGCATGACTACGTGCGCATGGACAAGCAAAGGGAAAATAATCGCAGCCTATCCGTTCTCGATTAGACCCACCCGCCATCGCGTCGAACTGGAAAATGGTGTGACAGTCTCTGCGATGTGCGCAATAGATGCTCTAGGTATTCCCCCCATGGTCAACTGCAACGCGACTATATACTCAGATACAGACTCTGATGATGGAGTCTATATTTTCTTCCGTCAGCAACAGGTTAACTGGTACCCACCAGACACTGTGGTTCTGGTTGGGACGGATCTCCTATGGGTGCCGCAGCAGACATTTGCTGCCAACACGTGAATTTCTTTGCGAGCCAGGCAAGCGCAGAAGATTGGCCAAAGGCTCATCCTGAGATAGAACACACGATTTTCGATCAGGAAACAGCTGTTCAGCTTGGTGCCGCGCTTTTTGGGACATTACTTCGGCAAGAAGGCTCGTAAGGCTTATGGTGTATGTGCAAAATGGACGAGAAATCAACGTGCGCACAACCTCAGACGGTATCGAACTTCCTGTGCCTTCTCTTCTTCCATGTTCGCATTCAGCTGTTCATGTATGTAGTGGAGGACTGCAAGACAGGATGGAGCGAGATCTTAGATCCCGCTTGGGTTTCAGAGAAGCCGATGCCCTAGACTCGAGCGAGCTTCAGGTAGCTGTTGATCTGTGCTTTGTCTGTTCGTAATTGGGAGAGAGTTCCTGCGTTTTCTCAAGAAAGAACGTCGTAAAGCTGTTTCGTATGGCGCTAGAGGTTGGCATGAGGGTTGGCAATGAAATAGTCACACTCGATTAATAGGTAGAGCTAAAGAGGCATAAGTATAAAGGTGACGATATACTCAAGTTGTTCTCCGCTCTCCATCGTTCTTCATCTTACTGTCGCGCATGTCTCTTTTAATCCCTTTCCTTCTCGATACTGCTTTTTCGCTGCCTAGCTGTCGCCTACAGGCCTTTGGTCTTCCGTCTTCCGCTGTTCTCGGCGTTTATCATCTCCTCAGCGGCCTTCCAAGATGTATTTCAACATTATCCTCGTCCTCCTTCTCCCCGGTGTGCTTACCGTCCGCATCCTTAAGCGCGTGCCAGTCCTCACCACCATCCCCCCATAGGCCGTCATCTTCACTACCGTTTCCGTCCCCAGCACTACCGATAGCTTCTCCCCAGACTTCTTCTTCACTACCACCGACGCCGCAGGCGCCGCATGCTGCGCCGTTCACATCATATCCATACTAGGTTGCACCGGCACCTCCGCATCCCTGGTGCGCTGGCCACGGCGGTGGGCGCCGTGGCCTCGGTCTGCGGCAACGCCCAGGTCACGGTGAATTTCGGAAGCCAGAACCCGGATATCGAGTTTGAGAACGCAGAGCAGGACTTTGCAGTGTGTATGGTGTGTGGAAGTGGAGTGGCTCTTTTTCTTCTTGAACAAACGCGCTGTTTCGTTTATGGTGCTCTCCTCATCCTAAAAGTGCTCAAACTCTGCTTTACGCTATTCATCTTTTGCAGGCGTCTTGGCTAAACTCTAAGCATTGCTGACTGAATAATAAGCCCACTTCCTAAGGAGCAAGAGATGCCACTTCCGCGGCAGAGAATCACGCGGCCAGAACTTATGGCCAGCAAATCCGGGCCTCGCTTGTGCGGTTAGCTGTCTGGAAAGTTTTGGTTCAGTATCAAGCTGCGAAAGGGGAGGATAACAAACTTGGGAGATAACAGCTGCTAGTTGAACCTCTCTTTCTTCCCTCTCAAGTATAGCTCCTCATAGCATCCAGATAACCCGTCCCACCATTCAGATCCTGCTCAAACGCTTCTGCAGCATCTAGAACCTTAAGGAGGTGATGTATAGCCAATGGCTTCCTCTCGCTAACGGCGAGCGCTTGCGCGCAGCGCACTGTGTTCTTGATCTGCCGGCCGTTGAGCGTACCGCGCCTGGCGAGACGGTCGAATTCGGTATCGGAGAAAGCTACGACAGAGGCAGGCTCGGGGGCAGAGATGGCAAAGGTTTGCGGGGATTTTGAGGTAGCGATGGATGGAACAATAAATGGTGAGGGCGTGATTGCAGCGACGCGATCTAGGAAAATTTTGAAGACGGCACGGCGGGCTTTGAAGTCGAGTTCTTGATACTGTATATACAAGTTAGGATCATGCGTCATAGGCTCGCTCCAAGGTCATACTAGACTCACCTTTATCGCCATATGAATTCGACTCTGGAAGGCAGTATCAAACCTATTAAACCCGATTCGTCGTTAAGAACAGGATGCCCTGGAAGTATTCCAGCAATCTCAGGAAGGTTGACATCAGCGCATTGCGGTGGATATCCTGCGCCGCTCTTGCCTCCAAAAACACATCCGCCTCGTCAAGCAACAGTACGGCTCCCCAGTTATACGCCAGATCCAAGAACATCGAAAGCTTCCGCTCCAGTTCAAGTGGGTTCGTGACCAGCTCGCCTGCGCTGATGTGAAAAAGCGGGCATTGCAGCAGCTCTGAAATACCCTCTGCTGTAAGCGTTTTACCAACTCCAGGAGTGCCGTGTAGTACCGCAACAAGTTCTTTACCTTTTCCTTTGATGATATCGTTGACGGTCTTGCGTCCTTGTGCCTCAGAAAGTTGCGACTGCATAAGCGCCTTGATTATGGACCTTTGGTTCTCTGGGAGTACGAGCGAGTTGAAAGCGGCTTTGTTCCACTCGATTTCTTGGATGCCGCTTACAGTAAGTTCAAGCCAGATCTTCTTGGAGAAGACGAAGCCTAGTACGACAGGCGAGGAGATGAGCAGCTCCTCTTTCGTGAACTCTCGCGTAGCCCTGCCACGTTGGCCATGAGGCTTGTCTATGGACTCCTTTTGGGTTCTCTTACGGTCATTGCCGACTTCCAATTCCAAAGGGTCCGCATTCTCGTTTCTCTCGACCAAGGGAGGTCTCCACTTAGAACTCACATTACCATAGCGGCAGCACTCTTCGTCGTCGCTTTCGCGAAGAGGCTTTATAAGCAAGTCGAGGTCGGCGAACTGGACATCCGAGACCGGATAATTGGGGTTGATGCGGCGAAAAGTTTGCGGATCGACCATTACCCTAGAATTGATAGGTAACTTCATGAATTCGCCGTCAAGCTTAGTGAAGCCTAATCCGATATGCGACTTGTAATTCATCCCTGCTAAAGTGACGAATTTCTTACCACGCTCGACGAGTTGCTTCGGAACTTTCCCGTAATCCCTGTGGTATTTGATCGGCCGACTTCGGTGCTTCGGGAGCCCATGGGCGTCGTGTGGAAGGCCTTCAGAAGATGCGAACAGCTCATAGCATTTCCGACATTCTGGACGCAGCTAAGACGGTTCAATTACGTCTTTGTTGGCGTTACCTTTCAGCCGACGTCTCAATTGAACATTGTAGTCGATGTGGAGGAAATTCATCTGGAAGCCAAACTGAGAGCAGGAAATGAAATCAGTCGTGGAGATGGAGGCACGGGAGCAGCTGATATTGGATATTGGCTGATCGCCGACGTCTCCATTGTTTTCGATCTCTTCTTTCTTAATTGCTATTTCCTCATCGTCGACGGAACTCTCCAACAGGTCTTCGAAGATCGCGGCCGGGTCCTTGGTCGCTCCACACCAGCTGTCAGCGGATGCTCTGGGCACATCAGCTTCTTGCTCGAACTTGATGTATCGCTTTCCCCCAGACTATGTCGAAAGTGGCTCAGATAGCAAGTCCATCATCAGCACGGCGGTAGTACATATTGACAACAAAGTTTTGGTAAGATCTTATGGTAGTCTGATCCCAGTGGCTTTCTCGATTAGATATCGATTTCTTATCTTCCCTCCTCCGCCTCCCCCCTCAACCTCTCAGGCCAATTTACCGTGTTTAAGAAGATCTTAAAGAGCTTCAGCATTTCCGAATGGTCTTCTTCAGTGATGATAACATACCCTCGCCAGTTGTACCAGCTTGCTATGGGTTCCTGGTATGATTCGATCCTGACTATTTGAAACTCGCGCTGGGTGGAGACAAGGAAGATCGTGTATTCTTCTGCTGCAGTCTTGATATGCTTGCAGTTGGCCGCGTTCAAAAAGGCTAGCAGCAGATCTTCTAAGTCTTGGTGAGTGTCGATCGTCAGTGCGCGATACTCGTGTCTGTTGGTCTCGTGGTTGTAAACATAGCCAACAGACTCTGTCGTGAGCATCAGACGGAGAGTTGGCAAACATTTGCACTTCCAGAGTACAGCTTCGAGTCCGCGGATCTCTTTCCTGAGCTTCCTCATGTGACGCTCATATTGGCTGGTCTTGCGCCCGACGGATCCTTGGAAATGTGTGGTGCGGTGCACTGCTGTATCTGGAAGCGGATAGGACATCTGAACAGCCAAGTACCTGAGTTGAACCATTTGCAATTCGCAGAACTGGGGTGGAATGAAACAATTTGACATCCGGTTGCTCTGTTCAAAGAAGCCCGGTTTCCCAAATGCACGCTTGTCACGGAAGACTCTGGCCCCCTTACCGCTGATTTCGATGAGAGGCTCGTGCGCGAGCTGCAGACCAATAGCCTCACGATGTATTTGCCGGTTCAGCACCAATAGCTTTGTGCACCCTATACCGTTGTGGATATGTTCATGATCATGGAAGCATTGCACAGTGGTCAGACTGCAATCGGGTCGGAGCGTCCACAAATAGATCCTGTCGCGGACTTCACCAGGGAGATCAAAGAACTTGACAGTGGGGATCGGATCCTGCTTGGTGGACCTGGCTTGTCGTCGTTTTCGTCCCTGCTTGAGACCACGCTTACTAATGTGCTGCTGGCTGCCTGCTGCTGGCTGCCAGCTCCTGAGAGTGTCATTTCGTTCAAGATCGTGCCTTGAGCTTTGATGTCTGCCATGATCGGCAAGCGGAAACGTCAGGTTGAGAATGCACTGATACGGTGGCAATGTCAGTGATTAATTCTTCAGAGGTGAGCCTGTCTACTTGTCTGGCAGGATAACGCTATCCAGGATGACAGTTGTGCTGGAAGGTATATTGAGCTGGAGCGGATCTTCACCAGTCTTGAAAGATGTCTTACTGCAGGAGCTTGAAGCTACTGACGAAGGATGTGGAGAACAGATGTTGCTAATAGAATCTGTTCTCCTGGAAGAAGTCGTTTATGAATATTGCGGAAGTGGCGTGGTATGGTGTGAACACTTTCTGTGACGAGGAACCCATTTTTGACACACGGCCCATGAGTGGAGCGGGGAATCTGTGAGCACCTGGAAGACATACTCAATAGCAAAATCCATCTTCGACGAATCTTTGCCTGCCAAAGGCTGGCACTCGGCTGCGCAGATACCGAAAAGAGCTTCGAAACTGTACGTTACTAAATCAGGCAGTCATCCTATCTCAACACGCTTCTGCGGACAGTGAAGGGGTAAACAGAGCATTATATGAGTCTGGCCGGCGATTGTTTGCTGCACAATTTGAGCTTTGTTGGCCAGCAGGCCGTGACAGCTAGCGAAGTTATGCTACCAAACAGCTTGTCAAGCCACTTAAAGGGCTCAGGAATGAGAAAAGCAAACAGAAAACTGCGAACAGCAAGCACCGAAGATCCCACCCATGACTTCGTATCGCACTCTGGCTCTGAAAGAAACCATGGTCTCCCAAGAGAAATGTGACAAGCGGAATGGGAAAAGAAACAGCAATCTGTTGTAGTCATACGCACTGGAAACGGAAAGGCATGAACTGAGACGAGAGGCATGGAGTTTGTGGTGGGTGTGGTAGGTGTGAAAGAAACGAGATCATTACGTCTCTATAATTGCAGAGACCATCTCCAGCAAATGCAAAGAGAGGAGAATCCTTTCGCTAAGTCTCTCCTATGACCTGAGGAAAACGAAAAGAACGGCTTGTCATAATGTAGTGTGAATTGGTGTTGAAATCATTCAGTGATGGCGTGCCAAGACGGGCTAGTGGCTGCGCCCCTTTTCTCTCCTTTCACTGGTACGCATCTTTTTAACACACGACCATATTTCCATATGATATGATATAAGTGAAACGAGACTTCATACAACCTTGCATGAAGATGTAACGGCGCTGGTGAGGACAATAATGCGAATATGGCACCTGCAACCGAGCAGCTGGTTAAGTTTCCAAAGAAAACGGCTTTAGCTTATTAGTCTTCATTTGCCAATTGGTTACCAAGGGAGTCTCTGGCAAGTGACAATAATAAGCTGCCAACGACCGTTCCGGAACTCATTCTTTCCCTGAGAGCGACCCCATGCTTCGCACAGATGATAGCGGCACCGGAATGAAATCAAACGTCAAAATGCTACAATTTCTCCTCCAATTGTCAATACCCAATGAGCATCGTCACTTACACGCAACATGGACACGCAGACGAACATCGAGAAGATAAGAGAAGTCAGGTCGCCAAGCCACGTTCGCTTCTATGCCATGTCCGAGAATTTGGTCCAATCGAATGATGATTGCATTCTATCAGCAAGAGGTAATGTAGGCCTCAAATCTGTAAGTCCGAAAAATTTGCTATCCAGCACAAATGACACAAACAATGAGGTGCGCTTGCGATATATTAGAAAGTGGAAAATTGTCGGCAAGTGTAGGGAAACTCACCTGCTAATGTACCAATTGAGATCATGGATCACTCAGCCTCAGCCCTTAACAACCGAAAGCGCGACGCTGAACTTTATGCACCATCACTTGGCGGCTAAACCAGCCGTTGTGCACCCTCCATCGAGGTATCATGCCCTCTCAAGTATTGTTCATCCGCTTTTGGTAATTCGTCAACGAGCTCATGACATTGAAGGTAAGTCCACAAGTCCAACATTGACGCTCGCCTCCGTGCTGCGCACGGTGGTCTAGAACATTGCAGGCTTTGCGTTGGAAGGGGATCCTGCGAGACACCAACACCATGCTCGAAGAATTACCAAGTCCAGTAACCAAGGTTACGACCGGGTACGAAGCATCTAAATTCGGCCTCTTCTTATCTTTCGCGACCTTCTTGGTTTTTGCTATACAGGATTAGCATAGATGATTAGGAAATAGGTTAGGAACAGGTATAAGCGGGTACATACCTGTGCGCTTGGATGTTTGAGCCATCTGCTTGATGGCCAGGGACTCCTGCTTGGCCTCCGCCAGACGTCTCTTCTATAAGTGGAAACAGATTAGTTACGAAGAGAAGCGAGCAGGATCGGGCGGAGCTCACCTGCAATCACCAGCGAGCAAACCATCTGTTTGCTCTGCCAGACACAGCAGCTACAGGCTGGAACCAATGAGTTACGACTTGGGCGGGGTTCACTTGAAGGTGGACCCCCACTTCTTCGCACGTCGTAAATAGTTGATAGCACTGGTAACATTGAGGCAATAGCGCCTATTCTTCTCGAGGATCATCATGAAGGTAGGTTGCCTTCGCGTTTCGGACCGCCTGGTAACGGGATCGGAAGCGATTCGTATGTGTTTTCTCATCCTCCCAGTCTTCGTCTACCAAAGTTTCCGCATCGTTCAAGTGAGGCTGTGATCCTCTATAATGAATGTTTTCCTCGTGGGCCTATCTGCGTGAAAGGATTGAATCCTCATAGGTCTGATCGAATGATGCCTTCACAGAGTAGGTTTCCGCTTCCGAGTTGTAACATCGCACTGTAGGATCTATGTAGCCATCGAATTTTTCGTACCGGTCCCCATCGAAGAAATACCTCTGCTCTTCAGTAGCTGTTGCGAAGCTTACTGGCCGTCCTGCAGACGAATGAGATAGGTGAATACGAGCATGATGATCAATGACAGTTTGATCCCACTACTCTAGACGACCATGGCCGTCACGTCTGCAGTAAGGTCAAGAAACGGCCATTTCTGTATTGGTCGTCTGGACCTGTCCGATAGCTGTAGAAAGGCGAAGAGGAGCCTGGGGAATGCAACCAAAGCCCAACACGTTTCTGCGTTGTTGGATTCGCACTCATTGTTAGATTCGCACTCATTGTTAGAGAGACGATTGCATGGAACTGTGGCATGTACCCTCAGGAAATAATGCCCAATCTGCCCTCCCATTCATCCTCTCTCTTAATCCCATTGGCCCCACCTTTTCGCCTCTTCTCATTGCGCTTCCTCCTCCTCCTCTCCCTCTCTTTCTCCTCAAGCTCTTCCGACTTCTTTAATCGAGTTTCTAGATCAATCTCACCCATCCTATTGTCCTCTTCCTCCCTTTCCATCTTCCTCTGCTTCAGCATCTCAAGTCTATCTCTGACATCTTCAAGCGTCGCCCTGACGACCTCACCACTCTGCCCAGTACTGACGAGATGTTGCTTCGAGTTCAAATGCTCAATATACTGTACGTTGTCCTTGTATGTGAGATCACACGCCTCGCAATAGAATCCAGCACCGCGACCTCGTTTGCCGATGGCTGACCCAGCAGGAACCAAGGTGCTCTTCCCGACCATGCTAGTGACATCGACACGGCCAGCTCTGGAGGATGTAGAGTCCAGAGTAGAGAAGTCGACAGGCTTGTGCCATTTTTTGCCTTCAAGCTTCGCTTCATAGCGAGCCTTGCCTTCTTCGCGGCGCTCTTCCTGCTCCTTTTTGGCCTTGGCTTCGTACTCGGAGCGATCCCATGTTCTGCGAAAGTCTGTGTCGCTTGCGCCAGCACCGTAAGCAGTCTTCTTCGACTCCGTCATGCTTCACGGCTTTACGCAGGATGGTGAATAATAGAGATACCAGCAGGTGCAGCGCACAGAGAGGGTTTGGGGTTGCGGAGAAGTACGCGCAGGCGTTCTCCAATATTTAGGACACAAAAACGAGTGTAATTACGTCGGCAGTTTTGAGGTGAAGTCCCTGCCAGAGATTCTGTCGCGCTATGAAGCGGATCATTGGGCAAGGTTCGTCAGCGGGGCTCCAAGTGCATGCGGAGATCCAATGAGCCACTTTGGGCTCCAAAAATCTTGTCTCGACTCATCTTGAATGACACAGGAAGTCCTGACAGATCGCTACCAAAAGCCTCAATCATGGGAAGTGTATCTTCGCCTTTCAATCTGCAGACCTGTGCCCGACCAAACATCCTCAAACTACAGCCTTACCGTTGCGCTAGGGAGTAAGCTTGTACCAAGTACATTTACCACCATAGTACTGAAATAACAGTGATTACAAGGATGATGGAAAGAACATCCTACTCGACGCAAACGAGAACGCATACGGCCCCGGACTTTCTGTGAAATTTCGAGGTTTGCTGAATCAAGAAGCAAATGCGATAGATGGACTGCCTCGATTAGATTTCCTCGGTCTCAATCGCTATCCTGACCCTCATCAAGTGGAGTTGAAGAGACGTTTGTGTCGCTTGAGAAATGTCAAGGTGCATACCGAGAGGAGTCTGAGACCGGAGAACCTATTTGTCGGCGTCGGATCAGATGAGGCTATCGATGCTCTTCTACGATGTTTTTGCGCGCCCGGCAAAGACAAGATCCTGACATGCCCTCCAACCTACGGTATGTACGCCGTCAGTGCGCAAGTCAACGATGTCGATATTGTACATGTTCCTCTGAATGTGGGTAGAGGATTTGCACTACAGCCAGACAAGATCAATGAAGCACTATCGTCGGATGCTAATGTCAAAATGGTCTATGTCTGCTCACCTGGCAATCCTACCGGTAGTTTGATCAAGAAAGACGACTTGCAGCTGATACTTGAACATCCGACCTGGAACGGAGTGGTTGTGCTCGATGAAGCATACATCGACTTCGCCGCCGACAGATCAAGTCTGGCGGAATGGGTACTGGAATGGCCGAATCTGGTGGTTATGCAGACGCTGAGCAAAGCATTTGGACTGGCAGGCATTCGACTGGGAGCTGCTTTTTCCAGCCCTGATATTGCCGGATTGCTGAACAACTTAAAGGCCCCCTACAACGTCTCAAGTCCAACAAGCGCACTGGCAAGCGCCGCATTGGAGCCAGAAAATCTGGCTGTTATGCGTGCAAACCGTGCCAAGATCTTGAAGCAGAGAGATAGGCTGCTAGAAGAGCTACCCAAAACCCCAGGCATTGGACGTTTCGTGGGTGGGACCGACTCAAATTTCCTGCTCGTGGAGATACTTGACCGACCTCGGGACAGTGGGGGCAGACCTGATAATGTAACAGCGTTGGCGGTGTATGAAACCATGGCGGAGCAGAGAGGAGTGGTGGTCCGGTTTCGGGGTAAGGAATTGGGGTGCGAAGGGTGTCTACGGATCACAGTGGGTACGGAAAAGGAGGTTGATATATTTCTCGGAGAAGTTGCAGCGGCTTTGCGAGATACTCATCAGCGACGTCTAAGGAACAGCAACGGGGAGGAAAGGGCCGAGAGTAGAGCGAATAATGTGATCAGTTAGAGAAGCTGACATTATGCACGATGACGAAGATTTCGTGATGTCTCGGGATGTGGTGGGAGGAGTTGTGGCCCCTGTAACTCGTTAGGCTCCAAGGCCGTCCCTGTGCGCACCAGCATGGATTAGGTCTGGGAGGGTCTGGTGCGTTCGTCTCTTGTCTTCTGCTGCCTGGTGCGCCCATCGCCGTCTCGGTACAGGCGGCCGGATGACAGAATTGCTGATACAGATCTACCAGAGGAAAGTCTACAAGCTTCTGCAGGACGGGTGACTACTGGTTACTTGGCGCAGGTAGGTTGTGGCCTGGAAGGGATCCGCGCCTTAACTAACTTCCGATGGTGTCGGGAGCGAGCTAGTTAGTGCCTACGTCCCTTACCTAAACTTCCAGGCTTGGAGGATCCACAGACGAATCGGTGAGGCACAAGAAAGTGACAACGCACAACAAGCCTGCGCGGAGACTCCAACCAGCAAATCGCCTGCTCTGACTGCAGTGCAATGAGGCATCAATCAAACAAATCACCTCTCACATCGCTCATCTAATATCCTCGCCCTTCCTCGGGTTTTCAACCCACCCGCCCTGTCCTGCATAGTCAGAGCGTGGTACCCGCCGGTGCACTGCTGCGTAACCTGACTTTGTCCGGACTCCAAACCCTCGACATCACCTGCCCTTGAAGAAGGTCACAGAGGCTCCGAGCCTGTCAACAAATAGCATTCTGCATCTTGCCTGCAACCAGACTATCTCACCCTCCTTTCGTCTCGACTCGTCATTCGCCGCTATCTTTGCGACGACTACTCGTCTCTACCTTTCGTTCGACACCAAGACGTCTTTCCGTTCCACCACCTGCAGACAACCTCGTGTCCTACTTCCCTCGCGCAGCTGTCGTACACCCTCCTGAATTTGGTTCGCCGGCCCACTGCTTTCTTGCATTCGCTGCGTAACGATCGCTGTCGTCAATCTGCCTTCGAATCCCATACCAGAGTGCAGATCCCGTTCTGAATTTGAAAAAATGCCAATAGGGTTAGGGAATAAAGTGAGACTATCTGTTGGTAGCATTTCATTTGAGCCTGTCCAATTGTGATTGGAAGCTGAACTCTGGCTTGCTACGATGGTCAAGGCAGATGTCAGTCACGATTATTACACCGACCTAGAAGTCCCCCCAACTGCCTCTGAGGAAGATATCAAAAAGGCCTTTAGAACACTAGGTAAGCGTTTCTGCGGAATGGAGGACGCCGGCATGCTGATTGATCTTTTGCAGCAAAAGTCTATCATCCAGACCGAAATCCAGGCAAAGAAATCGATGTCGTGCCCAAATTCCAGGCCGTTCAGGCTGCGCATGAGATCCTCAGTGATCCTGAACAGAAACGAAAGTATGATTTAGATCGGGCAAAGACTAGAGTCAACACTCCGATTGTACCGCGACGTGGTCCCGTTCCCCCTCCTCCGTCTCCTTTCCCTCCTCCACCTCGACGAGCCGCAACAACCGCAAGCAAGCAGAACCCTTTCGGCGGTAATGCCAATACCACTCGCGCTAGGCAGCCTCCAACAGCTGCCAATCCGGACAAGTATGCGCCATATGCAAGAGCTGGAGCACAACAATGGGAGAAGACGAAGGAAGAAGCCCAGAGCAAAGCTGATGCTTTTAGGGGATTTCAGCAGATGAGGCCTGGGCAGAGCCCGACAGGAGAACGGTTCGCGCCTCCGCCGCCTCCACGACAGTCTCGCTATCCGTCCGCACCGCGGCCTACGAGCTATGCACCTCGAAGTGCAGGACCCCCACCGACTCCCGGACCCCGACCCCAGAAAAGTTGGGACGATTCCAACAATGCAGGCCGCCGATTCAGTGCTGGAAAGGAAACTCCCGCGGGGTTCCCAGGCATGTCCCGGACGCAAAGCACACAGAAGAAGTCGGGCTTCACCCCAGCAACTCTTGGCGGGAACGAACCACCCACTCCCAGGAGTTCGGCATATGCAACTTACTCACGAGGGGAACGGCCGCAAGCATCGGCCCCTCAGTCTTACATCCCTGAAAATTCGGCGCATCCGTCACCCCAGCTGACCCCTCAAAAAGCAGGCAGAAGCCCTTTGAGACACGCCAGGTCTTCTTCTGGTATTGAGGAGGAAAGACGACCGCAAAGGCCCGGTCTCGAGCGGATCTCTAGTCGCTATAGTGGGATTGGCGGAGAGAGGACCGATGTTACTAGTGCAGGTGGTGGCCGACCTTCCAGCCTGCGGAACTCACCTATTGATTCTAGAATGCACGAGCACGAAAGAAATGGACTGTATCAGTCACACTCCCATGCTGTCCCGACCAGGCATCGCAGCAATAGTCCAAACTCGCGACCACCACAGCCTCAAGTTGATAGCTCCTCTGATACTGAAACAAGCAGTGATGAAGAGTTAGAAGGACAGAGATGGGCAGCCCGGCCCAAAGCTACGCCACGTCCAACACGTCCGAAACCAGCTTCAGCCGATTTCGGTCGTAGAGCTTCAGCCGATGCCCAGGCATTTACAGGGCAATTTCCCGGAACAAATTATGTCAAGCCTCCTACGCCGAGAGAAGCAGACAGCGCCCGATATCAATACCGACCTCCACCACCTCCTCGAAGTCAGCCTACCTCTCAGGCAGCGTTGAACTACGTCCCCGGCCACCCCGAGCCTCGGCCCACGGCACAACAGCCCACGCAGGGGGTAGGAAATGGATATGCCGGGGCTGGAGCGCCCCATAATGGACCCAATATGTATGCCCCCTTTCATTCTTACCCCCGGGAGTGGTCACAGAGCCTTCGCTCGTCCCCATCGAAAGTTGGTAAAAGTGTGCCTTCACTGAACGGATTTCCGTCTTGGGCAGTGCCTTCCAGCGTGCTCCCCCGCAAAGATACGCCACAGAAGCACACCCTAGATACAATTGGAGAAGGGAAACGCGACTGGATTGAAAGTTGGCGGTCCGATGCCTCTCCTTCCACATTCGTTAAGCGACCTCGCAAGCATGGAAAATTTGCTGACCCCGTATCGTCCGACAGCTCCTCCTCCGACAACGAGACTGCCAAGCCCCAAAATAAGCCCAGTTTCCAAAGTGCCAGCCAGGATAGCATCCCGGAAAAGTTCTCTGCGTCCGAATGGAACGATAAATTTGCAGGAGCCGAAAACCTTTTCCGACCAACTTCGTGTGAGAGTCGTGGAGAAAGATCACCAGAGCGCCCGGCAAGATCGAGAGCGAAATCCTACAGCAAGACTCAAACATCTCCTATCAAGGACTCTTCGCGTGAATTCTCCAGCAGTGTTAATGGAGGTACTAGAGAAAGCGGCACAGCTTCGGAAGCATTCGTGCCTGGCAAATTTTCAGCCGAGGAATGGGCTGAAAAATTAATATACCAAGCGACAGCTCGCCCCAGCGAAGACGACCGAACGAAAACTCCCAAACGCGCCTTCAAAGCACCTGTACTAAAGCGTCAGCCGGCTCATCCAAAACCTGGCTCTCCGTCAGCAGAAAAGGGACCCGCTGGCTCTTCAGCAGATGACGCTGATAAGTCCGGCCAGAAAGCTGACGAGGATGTCGATCCGATGGATATCGACGATTCTCTTCCAAGCAGTATACCGTCAACCCCATCTGAGGGGACTGGTGCTGCTGTTCCTCCACAGCCCACTGTAGAGGAGAAGAGATACGCATTAGCAAGCGACATTCCTCGTGTTCATCCATCACATACAGCTGCAGGGGAGGTAAATCTTAAGGATCTGTCGAATGTTGCACCTTTGAAGCCTTCGGATACCGGTCTTGGGGACCTGAAGGACCTGGATATCACACTGCCTTTCGAGTCCCAAGCTTCTCCTGCCAGACCCTCTCAGATCATCGGCAACGGTGTTGCTTTCTCATCACTCAAAGCCTTGAACCTTCCTAAACCACCTAAAGAAGTCATTGCGCCTCTGGAACACGTGACCCAGGAAGCCTGGATACACTACACAACGGAGATGTCGGCGTATATGCATGACTGGCACATCTTCAACAAGAAAATGCTCGATCATTTCCAAGCACGGCAGGCTCAGCTGGACATGACACTGATGTCGAATTGGATGAGTGCTCTAGGAGATGGACCCAGTGGGGAGGAGATCAGTCGAAAGATCCAAGAAGATTTGAACGCTACTGGGAATCCGAAGGCCGGCTATGCGGCTTATACGCAGTGGATGGAGGAGGATATGAGGGTTCGAGAGTGGTGGAACGTGGCTTGTGAGAGACATAGGCAGGCTGTGATCGACTTGGGGAGCGTGAGGGAAATGGCCAAGCCCCTGGCCATCACTTGAGATTATACGATGACCATGACCGGTTGGGAGCGGTTGAGTCACTGAACTTGCGTCGGAGAACCAGTTTCTCAATTGCGCCGGATGGTTGCGATCTGATTTCCATGACCTCGATCCTGAAGTTTTGTTCGGGCTGTTCTGATCGCAGGCCTGTCATATTAGCATTGGCGTCTGGCAGTCCGGGGGCGGGATTGCTGTGCTTTATCACCACATGGGTGTTGCTGCGGCTTTTCGGGCTCTGGGTATCATTGGCTTGCATTTCCCCGTCCGCTCTACCATAGATGTTTCAGACTTCAACGATGGAAAGACTGGACATCGTTGAAGCTCTTCCTTACTTTTGCTAGAATCACACATCTCCGCGAAGCTTATCGGGGCAAGGTGTGCGCTGTATCTGAGCTCTGTACAAACAGTGTACCCTGTGCAGCAGCTCCTGTATTGATTGGTACTGTTGATATCTGTGAGTACGTGGATCGATGTGATGATCTCGCTTGGAGACGGCCGTTTCGGGAAATGCACTCCCCTTCCAGCTTAGCCCTCTGCCTTATCTCAACCCCTGGCCTTGCAGCCTTGGCATCAAATCTTCGCCCGTGTCCACCTTCATTGCTATCACTGCACTCGTTCCTCTCCCAAGTCCAACCGATATCCATCGCCCAATGATTGTCTCCGCATTGCAGCCAAGCTGTTCTGCCTTGGAGTCTCTCCTTCATCGCTCGATAAGGCGGGTATTGTTACTCAAACTGATATCAGTTCCAGCCCTAGGCATGGATGGTGGGTCATGTAGCACCGCGTGGCTCTTTGACATCAAGCGAGCTCGTGGGGAGCACACAGTGTGATTGTTTCGATAGACTTTCCACTAGATTCATCGCTTTCCCTTCTCCCTTGACCGTGCCTGCAGGTAAGCAGTGCCAAAGCACCTCTGTCAGATATCTCTCTTCTCTCACATGCCCCACTGATCACAGAGGAGTCGAGATACTACCTGTCTCAAGATGGACCCGGTAAACCTCTTGCATTCGAGTCTGCCTTCGTCTCCTATACCAGCTGACCATCTGCGTGCAGCCTGCCTTCAATGACTCAATCCCAAATGGCGGCAACCCACAAAAAGTCAACGTCAACGCGCAGTACACAGGCTTCGAATACCACTACACCTATTTGATCTTCTGCGGCTTCATCGTCTGGCTGATTATCCCTGGCATTGGTCTCCTCTATGGCGGTCTCGCACGCCGAAAGTCAGCGCTGGCGATGCTGTTTCACTCACTTCTGGTTGCCTCCGTCACGACATTCCAATGGATGTTCTGGGGCTTCTCACTGGCATACTCCAGGACTGCTGGCCCCTTCGTTGGGGATCTTGCGAACTTTGGCATGATCAATGTGACGGCCGCGCCATCTGTAGGCTCGCCGTACATCCCTGATTTGGTGTTTTGTCTCTACCAATTGCTATTCTGTGCTTGCACGGTTATGATTGTGGTTGGTGGCTCTTTTGAGCGTGGTCGGATCATTCCATCTCTCGTGTTTGGATTCTTTTGGGCCACAGTCGTCTACTGTCCAATTGTGTGCTGGACGTGGAACCCTAACGGCTGGCTCTACAACCTCCCAAGTCTCGATTTTGCCGGTGGTGGACCAGTGCACATTTCTTCGGGCTGGTCCGCTCTCGCTTATGCTTTCGTCCTGGGAAAGAGAAAACATCATGGCGAGAGGTCGCACAGTAAGCCACACAATGTGTCGCTCGTTTTTCTTGGGACTGTGTTGATCTGGTTCGGCTGGTTCGGGTTCAATGTAGGTCACTACCAAATTGGCCTCTATGACTTTGGTTCCAGGCTGACTTTCCGCTGTAGGGAGGCTCAGCACTCAATGCCACAATTCGCGCCATGCTAGCCGCCTTCAACACGAATACCGCTGCCTCTTGCGGCGTCATCGGCTGGGTCCTCGTCGATTACATCACGCACAAGCGCCACTTCTCCGTCGTCGGAGCCTGCGAAGGCGCAATAGCCGGTCTCGTTGGCATCACACCCGCAGCCGGCTACGTTTCAGTTTGGTACGCGGCGCTGATTGGCTTCGTTACCGCCGTGGTGTGCTCGCTGCTGCAGGACATCAACGAGTGGATCGGCATCGACGAGGGTCTCTATGTCTTCAAGCTCCATGGAATAGGCGGGATGATGGGATCCTTCCTGACCGGCATCTTCGCCTCTGCATCCGTGTCTTCTCTTGATGGCGCGACCTTGGCTTCCGGTGGAATTGACGGCAATGGCATTCAGGTTGGAAAGCAATTCGCGGAGATTACCGCGATCTCGGCTTACTCATTCGTTGTCTCTTGTGTCTTGCTCTACATCCTCAAGTATATCCCAGGCTTGCATCTGAGGGTCTCCGACGATGCTGAATCGTTGGGAATGGACCTGGATCAATTCATGGACGAGCAGATTGGTGATTGGTCGATGTTTGATGCGACACATGGGATTGCGGAGCAGGGAAGGACAGTCGAATCGCCGTTGACCTCTTCTCCTGGGACGCTAAAGCCGGAGAAGGGTGATGCGCAGTCGAGTCCTGTATGAGGGAGACTGCATCTATGGTTCGGGAGACTGCATCTATGGTTCGGGAGACTGCATCTATGGTTCGGGAGACTGCATCTATGGTTCGGGAGACTGCATCTATGGTTCGGGAGACTGCATCTATGGCTCGGGAGAACGCGCGGGACTTTCAGCGCTGCTGGTGCTCTATGACCGCTCAAAGACAATACATGCCATGCTGCTGGCTATTGGGCTATCGGAAGCTTTGGCTCCCGTTCAACCTCTCGCCCAGCAACGGGCCAATTCGGGGAGTCCTTAGATACTGGACAATCCCCTCACAAATTACTACCCAGTGACAGAAACAACGAGACATCATATCCACAATTCTGCCACAAATACATCTCATTCTATTCGTCATACAGTGCTGTAGACTATGTAACATCTACTCACTCCTGAGACATTTCCAGCCACCCCCAGCCCCCAAACACCTCCTCAGTCCTGTCTACACGTCAGAATCCCGCCTCGCAGGCTTAGCCGTCCCTAAGACGCGCGGCACAAGAAGAAATACCGCTTACATCCTTCCTGCCTGGCGCCTCAGGCCCGACATCCGATCAATTTTTCCAGCTGAAATTTCCGAGCCTCAATTTTCTTTATACTTAAGCGCCCCCCCTGCCCCCCCATCCCTTCAGGAGGCATTCTACGATAGATTTCTAGACAATCAATCAATATTTCATTCGATTCGATTCATACTGCATTTCCAGATTTAACGCTTTTGACAACTCCGTCCTCCGTATCGGCTGGCCCTGACCCTGGCCCTAGCCCTGACTCTCCTCAGCCGCTGCAGTGAGCCGCATTCCCACCCCACCCCCCTCCCCTCCCCTCTCCCGTGGCTCGAAAGGTCTAACTAGCTAGCTAGCTGTACGGCTGACTCGGAATGAGACGCGTCCCTGCTACAACTCCTTCGAAGAAAGAGAGGGGGGATTGCGAGGGTTCCGGAGTTGAGGCTGCGGAGACGGCTAGTTAGGGTAGGAAAGGCATGTGTGTGTGTGTGTGTGTGTGTGTTTCATGATTGTTTGTTTGTATGGAGAGAGAGAAGAAGGGGGGGTGGATGGGACGTGAAAGATGGGCTGGGCGGTCCCCCACACTTCCATACGGGATTTCTAATGAGTATTGCTTTTCTCTCCCGGAATATCGCGGTGGAGGGCCTGCTGGCTGATTAGTTGACGGTAGGTTGGTAGGTAGATGGGTAGGTAGTAATACGATGTAGCTATTTGTCATGGCGTTTGGGAGCTTGGGAGGGGGAGGGGATGCAGTGTGCAGTGTGCAGTGTTGTGCGGAGTTGCAGCACGACCGTACCGTCCGTATCGTGTCTAGGTACAGCGGTTGTGAGTAGGAGGATGCTGGACGGGGCACCTCTGTATGGTTGCGCGTTCCGCTGCTACTTGCAAATGCGAAGAAGATGGACGGGAGGAGTCGTTTTTCCTTTTGAGAGTAGTAAGAGAGAGTCCAGAAACTTCCCTCCCATGCTTTCTGTTGGGATTTACAGTTCTATCTTTAACCAAGCTGCACCACGGCCGTCATACAGCTTCCCACCCTCTGACTTGATTGCCGTCTTCGCAATCCTTGGAATTTGGTCCACCCCCCACACCGAAATTGTCTGCAATTGGGCTCCTAACCCCAGCCCCTGAACCACCTCCTCAATCGCATCCCCCGACTCTCCTCGCACCCTCCTTGTCATCTTTACTGCGCTCCCCTTGCCCGTAAACGGCAACGCCCTCGCTATCTGCGCCGCCTCGGCCGGATTATCTGTCTTGAGTCTCACGACGCCCGTTAGGGTAATCCAGCCCGTGATGCCATGCGGGATGTCGTAGGGCGAACCAAGCGCATAGCCAAGTGTATGGCTTTGGCCAAGCGAGCTCTTGGCGTTCGTCCCGAGCGGGTAGAGTGAGGAGAATGCAGCGAGTTGAAGCTTGGTGATGTAGTCTTCGTTTTTGGGGTCGGATTTGCTTTTCGGGCGGTAGGTGAACAGGCTCCCGAAGGCTATGAGGACGAGTTGCTTCGCCGGCACTTCCGTAGCAGTGGGGTGGTAGAGGAGTTCTACGGCGTGGTCGAGGGCGCGGATCCCTGTCGACAGCCACAGTCTCTACGAGGTTTGCATGCCGAATTCAGCGTCGTAGATTATCACGTGCGGGGCGAGTGAAGGGTTTGCGACGCCGATTTTGGTGTCGTCGGCGCTCGTGTAGCCGGCGCTAAAGGTGCATTCTGCGGCGCTGAGGGTGGTGGGGATGGCGATGTGGTAGAGGATATTTGCTGATTTTTCGTGCATTAGGTAGGGGATGGCCTTTGCGGAGTCGATGGGACTGCCGCCGCCGACGCTGATCAGGGTGTCGATGGTGGAGTCTTTGGAGACGGCATCTGTGGCCTCGTCGAGTTGGGCTACTGGGGCGTGTTGTTTAATATTGGGGAATGTGACGGCGTGATATTGGCTGCCGAGGAGGTCCTCGACTTGCTTTACTAGAGGTTTCTTCTGCGCGAGGGATGATCCGGTGATGATGAATACCTTTGAGTTTGAGGATGGTAGGCAAAAGAGTAGGTGCTTTTCCACAGAACCAGAACCATAGCATTTGCCTTGGAGGTGTGTTGGCTTCCAGCAGCCTGAGAGGCGGTGATCCGTTGATTCGGTCATCTTTGTCGCATACCCTCTTGAATGGGAAGAACGGAACAACGACTGATCTTTTAAAGAGGAAGATATTAGGGGAATCAGTGCACTCAACATAGGAATGACGGTCAATTGGTCACGTTTCTGGCGGTCGTCACCTTTGTAAATCTGTGTGACATAACTTGCGGCGTTGCCGGCTTATGACGGTGACAATAGAGACTTGCAGAACTGAGCAAGGTCCAAGTCGTCTTGACCTAGTAGCGAGGTCCATTTGAGGGATTGTGATCTCGGGCGAGCCCCGGACTTGTCATATTATGCACTTGAGTTGATGAAATCCCAGTGGACTTTGCTGATCTATGATTGCAGCTTGATAGCTAGCTGATGGAAGCGGTGCCATCCTGTTCGATCGCTGGACCTCGTACAATCCAAAGAGGGTCAACAAGAAGCAGCAGAACATGTCTTGAAGTGCCGTGGAAAGCCACAGTAGACGAAGCATTCAATTGAAGCGCTTCTTGGGTGACGTATGTCTGTTTGCTCAAATAGAGTTGCGCGCGCCTCGGGCCGTGCTTCCGTGCCGCGTTTCGACGAGGACAGCAGCTGGGGTGTGAGAGGTTCTCCGGTCCAGAACGCCCCGCCTAGCTCTGTCATTACGGCTCGCTTCCTCCACTTCTCGACCCAATGCTCGCCTCGTTCTCGGTTGATCAGCGCAGTAACAAGTTCTTCTGAATCAGAATACCGTCAGCTCCGCTTGTTCATCATGGACGACCGATCGCCGTCTCTGCCGCCGTGCAAATTCTGTCCATCAGGCATAGGTTCAGAAAGTGAAAAGCAGGAGCAACCATATTGTGACTGTGTGATTTCCCTCAGCCTTCTTGCCAGAGAACCAACAATTGATATACCTGCACTAGATACCTGCCCAGAAATAGCAGCGCAACAGGAATGCGACGCGCAATGCAACGCTACCGAGACGACCGAGGAGGATTTAAAGGCTAAGTGATATTCCGAAGTGATATTCCGAAGTGATATTCCGAAGTGATATTCCGTGGTGGCATTGCATACTGGAGTCCTTTCGCTTACGGCAGATAGACGCCCCGCCGTCCACGAAGACTCAATGCTATGCCCGCAAGACTCAAACTTCGCGTCCCAGGAAAAAGCCATGCAGCAAACACCTCAAGGCTGCGCATGAACGGTATGCTACAACCTTGGAAGCGATCGGTTGTATTTGCAAAGCTCTCATTGCACGGAAGCTTGAGAACTGTTGTTCCTCTATTCGAAATCGAACAAAGCGATCTGATGGGCATGCTGCGTTGAGAGGCAGGTCTTCTGGTAGTAGGGGGCGGGGTGCCACGTCGACTGGTTGCCGAAAGAATACATTCTCCAGCGGCGTTGAGGGCGAGGTAAAGAGTGAGACCTGTGGCACCAAGACGTGCTCTTGTGATAAGAGGACCGATTGTTACGCAGAAAACCGTGATACGTGTGGGAAAAGGACCTGTTGTGATGGGGATAAAGGTGGTATTTGTGGGGAAAAGACTGATACTTGCGGGACAATGAAAGGATCTACATCGAGTCCATCTGTAACACAAGCAGCCCGCATGCAGAAGCCTTGCTGCAGCAAAAAGAGTGACGTCTGTAAGGAGATTGCTTCCTGCGACGCATCTGTTAGCTGCTCACAGGATGCCTGCTGCAATAAATTCCAGCCTCGAGAAAAGGGCGCGGAGCCAAAGCCCACATCTGCCTCAGGTTTTCACGACATTGAAAAGGGTACAGCGATTTTCGAGCACGTAATGCTCAACGTAGAGGGACTCACCTGCGTTGGCTGCGAGAAGAAGCTGTTCAGGTCTCTCGATGCAATCTCCGGAATTCACAATCTCCAGACAAGTCTTGTGCTGTCACACGCTGAATTCGATATTGACGCATGGGCCGGTTCTGCTGACGAAGTCATCCGAGAAGTTACGAAGGCGACTGAGTTCAGGTGCCAGAGAGTCAACACTAAAGGGCCAGAGAGTCAACACTAAAGGGCAGAGTCTAGACTTGCTCGTTCCTAACGATGCCACACACTTTGTCAAACAGTAAAGACCGTTCGGAGTGGTAGACGTGATGGCACTGGACAAACAGACGGTACGTGTTACATACGACGCCAACCTAGTCGGTGCCAGAGATCTACTTGAGAACACTTTCATGCCGCAACTACGCTTTCTCCCCCTCGACCACACGCAGAGCTCAAATCTAGTAGGAAACAGATCCATAAGACGGGGGAAGTGACAGCCCTCTCCGCTGTGCTGACTATACCTGTACTCACACTGGCTTGGGCACCGCTGCCTAAGAATGAGATATTATGCGGATCGATCTCCTTAGCACTGGCGACAGTTGTGCAAATCGTCGTAGCCGCACCATTCTGTCCAAGCGCATTGAAAGCCCTGCTCTTCACTCGTGTGATCGAAATGGACTTGTTGATCGTCTTGAGCACCTCTAAAGCGTATGTTTTCTCAGTTATTGCCTTTGCGTATCAAGTCCGAGGACACGTGCTGTCGAATCGATCTCGATCAGATCCTTGCCAATCGGGACGGCCCTCCTGGTTTATCACATTGGTCTAGGCGGTCAAGAGATTGACGCTCGTTTACTACAATATGGCGACATACTCAAGGCTGTTCCTGACAGTCGCATTGCAACCGACGCGATTGTTATAGCTGGATCAAGCGACATCGACGAATCAAATGTGACTGGCGAGCCTGTCTCGGTTCACAAATCTGCGGGATCCAATATCATTGCAGGTTGTCTCAATGGGTCAGGAACACTTATGGTCCGTCTAACTCGCTTGCCTGGTGAAAACACTATCAGCGAGATTGCAGCCATGGTCGATGCAGCCAAGTACTCTAAGCCCAAAATCCAGCAGCTTGCGGATCGTGTTGCGTCCTACTTCGTGCCAGTCATTGTGGTCCTCACGTTGATCGCTTTTGTCATTTGGAGTGCAGTAGGCAAAGCCATTCAGCACTACTCCATCGGTTCTGCTACAGTGCAAGCCATGACGTATTCGATATCGGTGCTAATTGTGTCTCATCCATGCGCTATAGGATTAACAGTGCCAATGGTAGCTGTCATTTCTGGTGGTGTTGGCGCGAAACATGGAGTGGTCTTCAAATCAGCCGAAACGGTCGAGACTACACGCAATGTATCACACGTAAGGTATCACACGTAGTCTTCGACAAGACTGGTACGCTCACCCAGGAGCAACTATCTGTTTCGGCCGAAGAGTACCTGGCTGACTCTGACTCTTTCGCTGCCAGCCTCGCTTTGGGACTCACCATCAACAGCAAGCATCCCGTCTCTGCAGCTCTAGCAGCCCATGCATGTACAGGCACAAGGTGTCGAGCCCGCTCCTGTCGAGGACGTGAAATCCGTGACTGGGAGCGGCATGGAAGGCGCTTGGAATGGCGCCAATGCTTGAGGCGGGAACTTCCGCTGGCTGGCTGTTGAGACCACACCACAGGTAGCATCATTTCTATTGCAAGGTCTTGCGGTGTTTAGCATGTCACTGAGCGAAGATTTACTCACTGTGTACGGCCTGGATGATTCCTTACGTCCTGATGCTGAATCTGTCATTTCTCAGCTGCAAAAGCGTGATATCGCTGTTTCTATTGTCAGTGGCGATGACGACGGCGCAGTCCAAAAGCTTGGCCGGCACCTTGGAATAGCCGGTCCTCGGGTCAGATCAAGGTACTCGCCTAGAGACAAGCAGTGGTATATCAAAATCATCATGGACGGCAAGCAGGAAATCGTATTGTTTTGTGGTGACGGTACCAATGATGCCGTAGCCCTTGCTCAGGCCAATATTGGACTCCACATGGACTGCGGGACTGATGTGGCCCAGAGTGCTGCTGATGCTGTTCTGGTCAGGCCTGCTCTCTCTGGGACACTTGTCTTGATCGATCTTTCTCAAGCGGCATTCCGTCGGATCGTCTTCAATTTTGCTTGGTCACTGGTCTACCACACAGTTGCGGTCTTGCTTGCTGCGGGAGCGTTTGTCAATGCGCGTATCCCTCCACAGTATGTTGGCCTTGGCGAACTCATCAGCGTGCTGCCAGTGATCCTGATCGCGCTGCAGCTGAGGTGGTTCCAGCGAGGCTGATCGTCGCCCAGATGGAACACCGGGATGGGTTGTTGTGGATGTATCTGGTTACACAAGATAGACGCACGCTAGCAGGAACGTTCACGAATCAACAGCATACTGTCATTTCCGGAACAGAGCAGCAGCAGCGATCGGGAAACGGACGTAGTAGAACGTGCTGACCGTGACCAGTAATGAGAAAGAGTTCGCCTCCCGAAATAGCAAAAATGAGATGCCGAGCAGGGACATAGGGTTTGTGGTGCAATGTAACAGCCGGGCCCCGGCTCTGTTCTCGGGGAGGGAGTGCAGGGGTCCCGATCAGGCCGTGTTCTGGTTGTTGTCCTTGTCCTTGTGCACATGGACGCAAACAGTGTTTTGCAGGACTGAGGCCTCCACCCTTGGGAATGGCCAACGTGCCGCCGGAGAGTTGACGGAGCATGGATTTGGAGAGAGACAATGGGGCGGATGGTGGGCCTCGAAGACAATGGCGTGGTGCGTGGTGGTCAAGTTGGTAGGAAGTAAGCTGGTAGGAAGTACGGAGTAAGCTTGCGGAATTGCAATCTCAGGGGCAAGACACCGGCCACGGCTAAGGGTGAAAGCGTGCGGGCCAAAATGAGTGCCGGCGCTCTAGTCAGGAACCGATCTTCCTCACCACCAATCACGACCCCAACCCCAGACTGCGACCACTGCTCCCACTGCCACCAGAACTCTAATCTCCTCAGTCCAATTTGCTCCTCCTGTACGGAGTATACACCATCCCCGAATGAGACGACGAGCCGACTGCTGCTCATCCGCCCGGCACTCAGCGACGGACGGAGAAGACTGATCTCCTGGTCGTCTGCCCACGCCCACCTCCTCTCCCCTTCTCCAGCTGTCGTCCAGCCTCACCACCTTTCCACCCACACTTGCAGTGGAGCCTATGCACTGCGCCCGGCCTAATTGTCGTCCTTCTTTTATCGACAATCAACAGACGCGTTCACTCTTTGATTCATCCATTCATTCGTTCGTTCGTTCATTCATTCATTCTCTGGTCGGTCAATTGATCAGTCCGTTCATCTCCGCTCACCTTTTCGCCGGTTCGCCCGCGACGGAACGAGAGCAATCTGAACGACCCCGAGAAAATTCACAGCTTTTCACTTCTGCAACCCCATCGATCTCCAGGCTCTTGAAGAGTCTTGTTCCTTGTGGCAGTAGCCCGCAATGGCATACACCCATCAGCTTCGTCACCGCAACCTGCACAAAGTGCATGGCGACCTCGGAAACCTCATGGCTCGAGATCCGCAAAAATCAGACACGAGCAAGAACAGCAATACCAAGAGCGATGCCAGCAGCAACTCCAACACCGACTCTGCCATTAATCCGGTCTCAAGTCTCGTCTCAGTCGTCTTCGTCACCGCTTCGCCGACATTCACAGGTGATGTGGCCGGCTATACCACCTTGACTCCATCCGCTGCCGCAGAGTCTTCCCCTCAGCAATCCGTCACATACGCCGTGACCCAGCCATCAATTGTCGAGGCAAGCAGCAGTCAATACATATGGACACCAGCCAGCAGTTCTGCAGCACCGGTTAAGGAGACGACCTCTCAAGCATCAGCTTCAACCAGTCGGGAAGCAGCCACCACTTATGTCCCATCAGCAACCAGTAGTGCTGTGATGCTTGTAGCCTCGTCATCATCGGCACACCCTTCATCAACCCTACCAACGTCCATAGCTGTCGCTGTTTCTTCGTCAACTCTCCTCTCGTCCTACGTTTCATCCTCGCAAACTGCTGCTCGATCCATTTCGACAATGACTCCTTCATCCACTGCCACAGCAGCAGCCTCCTTATCCGGAGGTATGTCTTCAGGCGGGAAGGCCGGATTGGCGATCGGTATCATCTTGATCATCGCTCTCATTGCTGGCGGTGCTCTTTGGTTCTTTTGGAAAAAGAAAGACAGCGATGAATGGCACAAAGCAGACGATGAGAAGGTCGAATTTGGTGGTGCTGCTGCAGCCCTGGCCATGAAAAGGCAGAGCAGAAAATCATTTCTTGCTCGATCCGAAAAGCATGACTCTAATGCTCCTCGTCTCAGTCTTCGACCTGTCACTCAATTCATCCCTGATCTTGCAGGCGCCAAAAAGAGGTTGAGCCAAGGTAATCCTCTCAACAAGATGAATAAGCCGGTTGGTATGGCTGCTGAAGGTGCTGGTCGCAATCTGACACGCGACAACCCTAATACCAGTCAATGGGAACGTCGAGCTGGAGGCGATGGCGCTGCAAACCCTTTCCAAGACCCTGTCAATCCTTTCGGTGATCAAGCAAAATCTTCACCACCGCCACCAAACGTCACTGTTACTCCACCAATGTCCGATGATGGCTCTAGCGTGAATCCCATGACAGGCGTTACCGGCGGTGCAGCTGCTGGCGTTGCTGGGACTGCTATTCTGGCAGCTGCAGCCGCAAGAAATGGTCATGGTCCGCCCAAGAATGGTCCAGGTGGTCCAGAAGGTGCCCCCGTCGCAGCAGGTGGTCCTCCAGGCAATGTACATCGCGTTCAACTTGACTTCAAGCCGTCCATGGATGATGAGCTCGAACTTTCCGCCGGTCAACTTGTCAGATTATTGCATGAATATGATGATGGATGGGTATGTTGGCACCAGTTCCCCAAAAGTCGTGCTTCTGCTAATATGCTTACTAGGCTCTCTGCGTTCGTCTTGATCGATCTCAACAAGGTGTCGCTCCTCGAACCTGTCTTTCAGCACGTCCTGTCAGACCACGTCCTGCCAATGGTTCCCCTCGACTGGGTCCAAATGGCCGTCCGATGACTCCCACTAACGGTCCTCCCCGAATGGGTCCAAATGGTCGTCCAATGAGTCCTGCTCAAGGCCGTCCAATGTCTCCGGGTCAAGGTCGTCCAACGTCGCCTGCCGGCGGCCCTGGTCCTCGTCCAAAATCACCTGCCAGCTCTCTCGGACCATCTCGACCAGGAACTGCAAATAGCAATCGCCCATTGTCACCACCCAGTCAAGCTCCACATCCTGCGATGCCACAAAACGCACATCAGATGATCCCTGGCCAATTCAATCAAGCTCCTCGTCCACTTTCACCAGGTCTCATTGGTGGTCGTAGTCCAAATCCACCACAGCAAAAACGGAGTCAATCTCCAGGTCCATACGGTGCAAGACCGGGTCCACCTCCAATGACCACAAACCAGAGACGACGAAGCAATTCTGCTAGTGCTGTTCAAGCAAGACGAAACAGTCCACCAGGTTCAAGTCCGCTAGGTCGTCAAGACCCTATGCCAGGTTGGAGACCACCGAAACCACAGAATAGTCCCACACCTGAGCCAGGTGTCGCTTTCTGAAAGAGAAGGGTAGGATACTGATCTCGATCTACGTCTCGGTAGGAGTATGGTGAACTTGGACGATGAATGGTTCTGAACGTATGGACGACTTCTTCCAGACCCTGAGGAGTTGTGTTTCTTCATCCCCAGAGGGAAACAAGATTACTTGCTTTTTGTTGTGGGTGTGTAACAGCACACGTTTCCCTTTTCCTTCTCCTTCGATTCCACATAGATGCCAGACTTGTGCATTTTGCTAAGCTTGTCTTGATGGTGGCAGGGCAATTTGCGAGCTGGATAATAAATTGCGAGGGAGATACCTGGTCAGGGGAATCAGCAGCGTTCACATCATCTCAAATGTGTCGTTCCCAGACCTCGCTTCTCTTTCCAGGCTGGTAGCACTTCGTCGTTCTTGGTGCTTTTTGAGCTGAATGCTGTGCACCTTTGTTTGTCTCCACACCTAAGTGACCACAGGATTCTGCGTTGTCTCTCGTGTCCAATACCAGATATTCCTGTCCGCAAGTGGCTGACGAGGCCTGAAAGGGTGGTACGGCCGCATCCCATCCCTTCCCTTCCGCTTACTCATGGAGGGTTACCGCGGATAGCCGAAGACCGAGGTCCAGCTTTTGGGGTGGACAGAGTCCCCCATTCCGCTCCTCTCCTCCCCCACAGTCCACGTCGTTCAGACTTGCAAGTCCTTCTCTGTCTTTGGTTGTTTCTTTTCCACATGAAGATTGTGTCACTAAGTATCACCGAGACGTCGTCGCTGCGATATCATAGGCATTGATCTTCCCCTGTCCATCATCTTCCTTCCTTGCCATATCTCTTTCTGACCCTCTTTCCCGCCCTCTTCTCCCTTCGAGATACCGATCCCCAGTTGCTTGCCAACCAACCAACCCAGCTCCCGCCATGGCCTCCTCCTGCACCCCCAAAACGATCCCCCTAACAACCTACCTCTACACCCGCCTCCACCAACTCAACTGCACCTCCCTCCACGGCGTCCCCGGCGACTACAACCTCACCGCCCTCGACCATATCGCCCCCTCCCACCTCCTCTGGATAGGAAACTGCAATGAGCTCAACGCTGCCTACGCCGCCGACGGCTACTCTCGCATCAAAGGCCTCGGCGCCCTCATCACCGCCTTCGGTGTCGGCGAACTCTCCGCCATCAACGCCATTGGCGGCGCCTACGCCGAGCATGCGGCCGTCGTGCATATTGTCGGGACGCCTCCCCGGGCTGCTCAGAGGCAGGGGGTGTGTTTACATCACAGCCTGGGCGATGGGGATTTCCGGGTCTTTGCACGCATGGCGAGGTGTGTGACGGTCGCTCAAGCGGAGTTGGTGGATGAGGGGACGGCGGCGGCGGAGGTGGATCGCGTGCTGCGGGAGTGTGTGGTGCAGAGTCGGCCGGTTTACATTGAGTTGCCGACTGATATGGTGAATGCACCTGTTGACGCCGCGAGGCTGGCCACCCCGATCGATACCTCCCCCGTATGCCACACGGCAACGGAGAAGGCGGAAGATGAAGTCATAACCAGGCTTCTCGACCGGATCGGACGGGCAAAACAGCCGTTTTTGATGGTCGACGGCTTCACCGCCCGCTGGTCCATCTTCTCCGAGGTCGATCAACTGGTCCGAGTCCTCGGTTGGCCAACGACAAGCACCCCCTTCGGCAAATCCTGCGTCGATGAATCCCTCCCCAATTTCCATGGCATCTACGCCGGGATCGCGGGGCGGTCTGTCTACAAACCCTGGGTGGACGCCTGCGATCTGGTGCTCCGGTTCGGCGGGCTGGACAGCGATGTGAACACGTATGGGTTCTCGACGCTGCCCCCCGAAAAAGCCACCATCAATTTCCACCGCGACCACGTGCTGTTCGGAGACACCGGCGACAAAGTACAGGCCGTGCAGATCAAACCGCTCTTGCGGAAACTCATCGCCCACCTCGGAGCCCTGGACGCGAGGGCCGCCCTGCCGAGGATGGACCCCTACCCGACTCATCTGGGCAACCCGACCGCCGAGCTCGCCGCCATGCCCGCCGCCGACCCCGCGGCGCGGATCCAACAACATGATTTCTGGCGCAGGATGTCGCATTTCTTCCGCCAAGGCGACGTCATCCTGACCGAAACGGGGACGCCCAGCGTCGGGAGCAGGGAGTTCGTCTTGCCCCGGAACGCGAGATTGGTCAATAGCAGTATCTGGCTCAGTATCGGGTATATGCTGGCGGCGGCGCAGGGCGCGGGCATGGCGGTTAGGGAGATTGTGCAGCAACAGCAACAGCAACAACAACGACAACAAAGTCAACATCTGAATCTAAATCTAAACGGGGAAAGCTCGTCTCAGCCGAATGGGGAGGAGAAGGCAACGGCCCCCTCGGAAAGATCAAGCGTCCTGTCTGCATCGACAGCAAGCGGAAGGACGATCCTCTTCGAAGGCGATGGCTCATTTCAGATGACGGCGCAGGAATTAAGCACGGTGATTAAGCATGAGCTGGATCTTACGCTCTTCCTTATCAATAATGATGGGTATACGATTGAAAGGTTCATTCATGGCATGAAGGCAAGTTATAACGATGTGGCGAGGTGGCGGTATCTGGATGCTCCGCGGTTTTTTGGGGGGGATGTTAAGGTGGATGGGAAGGGGGTGGATGATGTTGAAAATGGAGATGGTAATATTACGAGTAATCCTGTCCGCGAAGCCTCGCCCTCCCCACCCCTCGGTAAACCGAGCAAACCTATCCACCACCACTCCAAGGAGAAGGAGGAGGAGAAGGAGGAGGAGAAGGAGGAGGAGAAGAAGGAGGAGGAGGAGGAGGATGAGGAGAAGAAGAAGAAGCGGGCGAAGTATAGGATCCAGACCCACCAAGCCCGAACTTGGGGCGAGCTCCTCCACATCCTCGACAAAGAAGAGGTGCAATCCGGCAAGGGCGTCTGTATGATTGAGGTCTTCATGGATAAGGAAGACGCGCCGGAGAGTCTGAAGAGATTGGTGAGGAATGTAAGGAGGAGGAATAGTGGGGAATCCAGAAAAGATGCAGAGGGAGGAGATAGTGGCGAGGTCCAGGGGGAGGAGAAGGTGGTGGAGAAAGTCGTTGAGGAGAAGGTGTTGATGGCCGCTGGGTGAGTTTCACTCGGGTTTGTCAGGTTTCGATTTTTGGCGTCTGGCTCGGCGTTGTCAGGGGAAGGGGAAGCAGAAGCAGAAGCAGACGGAGGCAGTGGGGACGGGACGACCTTTGGATGGTAATTTTGAGTTGCCTATCTTAATTTGGGAAAGACCGCGTTTGGGGAGACAATCTGGTGTCATGGGTAAATGTCTTCGAGCAGGGGGAGGGGGGGAGGAGGAGGAAGAGGAAGAGGAAGAGGATGAAAAGAAATGACCCTCTGGTGACAGCGCCGCATGGTTGTACATTTATGTCGTTGCTTTCCGCCTGGCTTCTAGCGAGCTCAACTAATCCCATCCTACCATAAAGGAGATTAGAAGAGTAGCTAGCTTTCAGCAATTGGAACCTGCCAAACCGCCATCACACTACCAGTGGACGCGTATAAGGTGGTGACCGACCTTCCACGAGCACCGCATCGACATCCCCAACAACACTCGTCCTGCGTCTTCTGATGGCATAAGGCGTAAGGTAGAGACGCTCGCTTTCCTTTCTTCTGCTAGGGTTCCCGGGGGTTTCAAGACTGAGCCTTCGGAGGAAGTGGACGTCGGAGTTTGGGTTTGAGATGTGGGGCTGAGGTCAGCCGAACGATTCAAATATGATTGTGTGATGCCTCTCGCGAGTGACGTAGAAGAGAGGAGAGGTAGAAAGACGGTGTTGAGGCAGAGGCGAAAGACAGGAGCAAACGGCGAGAGAGGGGGGAAGAGGGAAGAGGAGGAGGCAGACGGCAGAAGTGGGAGACAGGTATCATTTTGACCGGTGTGGTCTGACTGAGAAGCCGGACAAGCCACGGCGCATGTGTCTGATTTCCAAGACTGCCTCCGAACCGTCATTGAAGAACGGTCTCTACTCGCTATCAAAGCAAAGGCAAAGCATGAAGCCTGCCCTCGGTGGCACTGATTGGAATGACCAACAGATACATGGATGTGCTGCCATGGCAAGCAGACAAGCATCAAGATTCTGGGAAAAGCTGACCTCCCACTTCCCAGGTCCCAACTTCTGCCTGATCTCTTGCTCACTTTGCATGGCAGGCATCATTTCCAAGTGCTAGCCTCGCTCAGCGGCTGTTTCTGTCAACATGCCGCCTGTTTGACAGGGCGATCCAATCGCTGACAAGATCGGTGACATCTATGACTCCACACCTTGAGACCAACGCAGGAAAGGAGGAGGCAGTGGACGTTCCCGAATTCCTTCCCTTCGCACACCATTCGACGAGAGGTCCTGGGAAAAAGCATTTGCGCCCCCAACTTCACGCCACACGAACATCTCGCCTGAGCACAGACCTCTTCTCGTTTAAATATGGGGCTTAAAGTTTCCGTGCTTGCTCCTGCATCTGGGAATGCATAAGCTTGGAACCCGTTTCCGGTGACAGGCGTGATTGGCTGTCTCGACGAGAGCAGAAGATTTGGATATTATCATCTAATTCCATCACCTCCCTATTGCCTTCTATAAAGAGCGGTCTCTATTCCACGGTTATGGATCGATCAAACGGGCTCGATCAACGGGCAGGACGATGCCAGCCACCTCGAAACATCCCGTGGAATTTACTGACCGACCGGCCGGTGGGCCGTGGCTTGCTCAAGCAGCTCCGAGCTCTGAAAGCGATGGGTATGGAAGCGCAAGCACAAACCCTCCATTCCCCTATACAGGAATACCTCGGCCTCCTCAGCCTGCTGCCGGGCAGGATTGGGCTAGCGGTCACTGTCTTGGTCATTGTGAGTGCTCGCACGGTGTCGCGGACCACTACAATAGCTGACAACCATGGGAAGTGGATGCGAGCTATGAAAACTTCGACGACGCCAATGTGTTGAACGGTATGAGAGCCTTTCCCTCAACGACGACTACGTTCTCAAACTCAGAGGGGATCGCGCTTCAGCGCAATGAAACGTTTGACACGACTGGCATTCATGATACTGATTTCCTCGACTTTGATGGAGATACCATGATGGGCCTTGCAACAATGCCGGCATTGGATCCTGGGAGTAGGAGTGCTTATAGGGACAGCAGCAGTCTCCCCGTTGCCAGTTGGCATGGACTAAACACCAGCACTTGTCTATCGGCACATGGTATTGACGAATCTACGTATCTCGAAGCCCACCAAACTGGACCATACTCTCTGATCTCTCGGTCAGAATCGACCCCCAACAACAGTACGTCTTCTAGCAGAACTGTGTTATTGGCATATCTTACTAATTGGAACAGATGCCAATTATCAGACAACTTATACAAATACGTGGCCCCCACAAGATCCCTATGGTCTGACTGAAAGCGCGAGCTATGATGATCTTCTGCCTGAGTTTCCCCAAGAACCCAGCAAGGGCATTGGTATTATGCAATCCATGGGTGGAACCTTTGTCAGCCGAAGCTCACACGACGTCACGGATTTCAGGCAGGATCCACCTCCTCATGCAAACTTCTCAACCCCTGCATATGAAGAAGTTAGGGCAAGCCAGAGTTCGCAAGGCATGTCTTTACAGCAGATGTTACCTCCATTACTGCCGAGGGTGCTACCGAATCCCACAAATTTAGGAATGCCAACCAGGTCCATCAACTCCCTAGAGCCGTCGAGAAAGGACTTTGAGCCATCGTCGAGTGTCAAGCTCATGCCCCCTGCAAGGAGAGGTGGCAGAAAGGGGCGTATGTCTGAGGAGCAGAAGCGCGGACGAGCACCAAACCGGAGTGTCTGCATGAGGTGTCGCAAAATGAGGATCAAGGTTCGGCATGAAGTCCAAACGAGGAATTCGCAGCACATTAATCAAAGGCCCTCTAGTGCCACGGAGGTGATCCCTGCACCCCATGCAGGAACAATGCGAAAGCCAGACTTTGGACACAACCTTGTGTCAAAGCCCGATTTCTCGAAATAGTGGAGAGTGGCTCTTCCTTCCTACGTACGAAGACTTCCGTTCTTCCATTTTTTGTGACGAGACCCATGAGCTTTCAAGGAGACTGATTCTTGGCGCATAGATACTGCTATTTTCCAGGCGAAAGTGATCGACAAGCAGAGTGTTATATCTCTTTGTCCTCAGCTAGTGGTCATGGCACAGCTGACCCGTCGAAATCTAAGTCTACGCGTCATGGGCTTCCGAACAATGTCACCACCACATGAGTGGTTCTTGGACTGGGCACTTGGATTTCGGTCTGTGGTCTTGACGCTCGACCAGAATCAAAAAGCTGCACGGGACACTCCAGTTGGTCAACATCTACTTTCCTGCGTAAGATCCAGTGCAAGGTCAAATCAAGGCATATCCCCGCTTCCTACAGATCACCGCATGTCGAAATTGTGGATTGTGAGCAACTGCACTTATTTCTTCTCTGATTGCTCTGATGCTGATTCGTATCAGGCCTTTTCCTTGTCCTTCTGTCTACTCTCATCACTTCAATTCCAGCTTCCTGCTATTGAGGCCATTGGAACACCACCTATCGAAGTGACGCATGATACTCTAGCCGAAGCGGCCGAGACGCTGATCTGGCTGACTACACGGTATCTTGAGATATTGATATATGAACGTCTTCAGGACATTACAAACAGTTTGGATGTCTTTTCCGCCGCTGAGCAGGAAGATAACGCCTTCAGCTTCCTCCAAGTCCTACTTACTATACATACGGATGATAGAAGATCTGTGGATCGACTTAATATCATAGGTTCCCAGGATGTGCAATGTTCTAACTGTCAAGTGCGAGGTGTTCGAAGCCACGCAACCGATGTCGACAGTGCTCTCATCGACCAGTTACAAGACCGACAAAATCGCCTTCGTAACGCAATTTTTGTCTACACTAGTATTTCGGTGTCGAAGCTTCCCCCTTGGTCCAACTTCTGGTCAAACATGGAGAGTGATCTTTTCTCTCGAGAAACCTTCAAAGCGTCTCTGGGAAGACTTGAAGCGTTTGATGGCCTCGTACAAGATACTAAAAAGCAATGCATGGATCAAGGAAGCTCGTCTCGAATTGCGTGGCGTCTTTCACTTGGTCGAGCAGGCGACTGACTTGAGGATCTCAAATTGGAATGATTCTTTATCACTATCTCGGAGCATTGGAACCCGAGTAGCCAAAGTGTTTGGCAGTCACTCGTCCGTCAAGGACAGAGTTTTTGAAATCATGTCAAATCCGCTTCTAACATTCACTGGCATTCTCTTCTGCATCGTGATCAAAGACAGTGACGACTGGGGCACTCAACTGCGCAGGGTTTTCATGATCCAGGCCATCCAAAAATTCAAAGTTATCCGGCTTGAGAGATATGACGCTGACAAGACCGAAGACGATGGCGCGACGATAGAACGTATGCGGGAATGTCTGCGCCTGAATATCACAATCGTCCTAGATGATGCTGCGAAGGAAGCAGGTGCAAAACTGGAAATGATCGATAAAATATGCCGGTTGCTGAACGAGGCGGTGGACTCATTCATCGTCGCTATCACAATTCGCTCCTCAAAACCTGACCCTGGGAAGAGAACGTGGCAAGAGGAAGAATACTTGAAGGAATGTTGCAGATCTTCCAAGGCGCTCGAAGAAGCGTTCGCAATTGACTATTTGGAGGCCAGTTGAATTCGTCGAGGCTTGACACTATCGGAGGGATTTCTTCACACCCTCTCTTCTGTCTTTTCCCCTTATTTTCGCAATCAGAACAGAAACCCAAAACCAAAAAAAATCCTCACAGGTTTGCTAGAAATTATATGCGAAAAGGAAAACAGCAATATGCACAGCACTAATTCCCACACATTATTTCGTTGGGCTGCTCAGATTAGATCTCCTTTGAATACCACAATCTGTTCTCTTCTCTTTTATGAAAATACTGCCGCCGTAAACCATCCAATACCACCGAACAAACCCATCGATCTCCTCTCACCTCTTTGTGTTCTTATTCCAAAGTCTCAAGATCCTGCGGAATCCCTCACGCAACACAGTCCTTCTCCCTCCTTCCCTCCCTTCCCCCTCAAC
>JAABUK010002179.1_pt1 | contig 35671 bp, 31 predicted proteins | sample 5559141 | NCBI WGS metagenome assembly JAABUK01 (sample SAMN10711869, study PRJNA513367) | rock metagenome | isolation source: Antarctica rocks | place: Antarctica: Victoria Land, Pudding Butte nord | collected 2016-01-03
GACTCCCGGGCAATGGATCGAATCGAGGCGGAAGGCCGGGGCGGGCCCGGCCGATCGCCGCACGCCCCTCATAGCTGGCGCCAGGCCCCGCGCCCTTCCCACCGCCCGGGCCCGACGCAAACCATTGACATCCAAAAAGATCGATATTTTCGGACCGCTCACTTACGTCGATTCGAAGTGACGAAGTGCCGCATTTGAAACGATGCCGGGGGCGGGGTGTGGCTTCCCCGGAGAACCTTCCCGGGTTCGCCGGATCTGCCTCCCCCGCCCCCGGCGCGCCAGCCGACCGGCCCCGGAGCTTGAGCGGCTACGAAAGACGGGACCGGGCGGCTGTCTCAGGACGCGGACGCGACGGGCCGGGATTCGCCGGCCTCGCGCTCGCGGTGTTCTTCGAGGAGATAGGCCGCCAGCTCGGCATCTCCTTGCGCATACTGGGCGTCGGCCAGGCCGGGCAGGCAGAGCCTCATCAGCTTGCCGAGCATCAGCCCTTCGACATACGGAAGGGCCCCCGAGTCGGCCACGAGCTGCTGGAAGCTAGCCGTCGCCGTCGACATGTCGGCGGCCGAGAACAGGTCGAACTCGCTCGGGTAGATGACGAGGATCGGGCCGGGGTCGACCCGGCCGTCGCCGAGGACCGTCGAGGCCATCTCGGCGATTAATTCCTCGGCCCGGCCGAGGATCTTGGCGATCTTGGCAAGTCGGTTGTTGCCGTCAGAGTGGTCGAACGCCTTGGAGAGCCCCGACTGCGCCAGTCCGTCGCGCCCGGTCGGCCGTACCAGCGCCGAGTCGCGGTCGACGTCGTCGCGGATGTCGGCCTTGTTCTTGCGGATCGACTCGGCCCCGTCCTTGGGGAAGTCGACGACATCGAACCCTTCGTAAGTCGCGGCCCCGCCCTGGGTATTCTTCTTCTTCGGCAACAGCCAGCTTGGCCCGATCGGAATCGTGCCGTCGGCCTGGACGAAGTCTTCGGGGCCTTGCAGGAGCGGATGGGCCTGGGTCGTGTCGGAGAGGATCAGCTCCGAGTCGCGGTTGTAATACTCCCGCTGACGCTCGGCGACGCCTTCATAGCGGGGCTGGCCGATGTTCTTGCAACGCGGCTTGCGACGATCGAAGACCCGGATGATCGGCACCCGGCCGAACGAGTGGGTCGTGGTCGAGATCACCTCGCCGTCCGGGTCGTAGAGGGTCGAATCCTCGGAGGTCCAGTAGCGATAGCGCTCGGCGGGCCCTTCGACCTCCTCGTGATACTCGCGGACGAGGCACTCGGCGTAACGGTGGCCGGTCGGGTCGAGCCGCCACCAGAGCATATTCTCGGGCAGGATGTACGAGGCGACGCAACGGTCGAGCCCCAGCCGTTCGGCGTCGGCCCGGGTCTCGACCTCCTCGCCCTCGGGGGCGGCGGGGTGGTCGAAGGCGAGGTCGAGCTGGCCGAGGGTCAGCAGCAGTGGCGCGACGGCCTCGGCCATCCACTGGTCGATCGAGGTCCCGCAGCCATCGATGTCGGCCCACCAGGCACTCAGGCGGTCGGGGCCTTCCCGCCGGACCTCGCGGGCGAAGATCCGCGAGAGGTGGGTGTCGATCGCCTCGGCCACGAAGGTCGGCACCGGGGTCCTGGCCCGCCTCAGTTCGTAGTCGTCGTCGGTCGCCGAGGCGGCCGGGTCGTCGCCCCCGCGGAGCCGGTCGGCCCCGAAGAGCGAGGGGTCGATGAAGGCCGCGCCCGACTCGCGGGGGTCGGGATATTCGCGCTTGTGGCGGATCAGGTTGCGGGTCGGCAACCCGCGGAGGTCGAAGCCGTAGACGGCCTGTCGATAGCGCTCGCCCCCTTCCAGGGAGTCGAGCAGCCATCGCCAGCGGAGTTGATGTTCGCGCCATTCGGGGTGGCGCAGGCGAATCAGTTCGAGCGATTCGGCGTTGGGTGGCATCAGAATACCTGCCGGGCGTTGACGTGAAACAGGTTCGACGGCGGGGTCCGCCCGCCCGGGTACTTCGCCCGGAGTCCACCCCGGAGCGCGTCGACGAGGTCTTCATGGGGATGCTGGGGATCTTCGGGCTTGTCGAGCCACTGGCCGCCCCGCTTCGCCCTCCGGTAGGACTGCATCGCGTGGATGAGGGCCTCGCAGCGGGGGTGGACGAGCAACTGCGGGCCGCCGAGGCTCGGGCGGACGAATGATTCGAGAAGGGCCAGGCCGTCGGCCACCTTGCCGTGAGGCCAGGCGTCGAGGAAGAGGCCGGAGCGGGCGTATTCGGCCAGGACCGTCGGGCCGATCGCATTCCGCGAGTTCCCCGCCGGGTCGGTCGTGGCGTGGTGCAAGATCCCGTCGCAGCGTAAGCCGGCCAGGTCGCGCAGGGCCCGGGCGTTGGCCTCGGCCGACTTCCCCTCGGAGAGGTAGTCGGCGAAGACGTGGATCACCTCGACCGTCCCGTCCTTGTCCGCCCGGGGGACCACCTGGAAGAACACCGCGCCGGTGAAGACGCCGGTGTCGACCGCCAGGTAGACCGGGTGGCCCGACTTGAAGTCGGCGGCCTCCGAGACGTGTGACTCGGGCTGGAAGGTGGGGAACCAAGCGGCCTCGCTGGAGCTGATCCGGCAGAGGTAATCGGCCTCGAAGACCCGCGTGCCGGTCGCCGCCAGCTTTTGGATCAGGCTCTCGATCGGGTAATGGCCCTCCGACCGCTTGGCCTTGGGCTCGACCCCCTCGGGGACGTCGAGGCAGTACTTGGAGAGGGCGCAGTCGGGGCACTTCAAGTACCCCTCGCCGACCTTCGGCCCCGACCGCGCCTTCGGGCAGCGTTCGAGGACTTCGAAGGCGCACATCGTGTAGAGCGGGAAGGCGCCGGCCTCGGCCTGGGCGATCAGCCGGGCCATCGGGCCGTGGACCCGGTGGCAGGTCGAGGTCATGATGACCGAGGCGCCCATCCCGTCTCGCCCCTGGCCGCCCCGCTTCTTCTTCCCCTTGCGACCCAGGCACATCCCCATGGCCGACTCGCGGATGTCGACGTCGATCTCGTCGACCTCGTCGAGCTTCAAGCTGGGGACGTGCGGTCCCCGGACGCTGGTCGGTGAGGCTGCGAGGATCTCCACCTCGGAGCCGTTGGCATAAGTCGCCCCGTCCTTGCGCAGCTTGGCGATCGCCTCGGAGTCGTCACCCTTCTTCCCCTCGTGGTGCAGGGCGATGTCGCGGAGGGCGTGGTAGATCTGAACCGACTGGGACTTGCTCCCGCCGAGAATTCGCGTGCCGTGGCCAGGGTCCCAGCGGCTCGTCAGGTGGGTGTCGAGGGCCGAGAGGAACGACTTGCCGCACCCGCGAGATCCGAGGATCAGCGCGATCGAGGGCCGCTTCAGGTGGATCGCCTCGAAGCATTCCCAGGGCGATTGGTGACCGGGACAGACCGGCTTGTCGGGGATCTTCAGGCCCGTGTAGTCGCGGATCCAGCGCTTGAGCTGGTCGGAGGTCCGGGGGCGGATGTTGCGCAGGTCGGCCTCGCCCGCCGGCTTGGGCCGGGGGTTCTCGTGCTTCTTCGCCATGTTGGGGGGTCGCCATTAATGAGGGACGCGACCGCCCGGGGGAGGTCAGCGGCCGGGGATTCGGGCGTCGGCGGTCCGACCACTCGGCGTCGTCGGCGAGGGGAGGCACCCGGTTCAGTCGGCGTACTTCGCGCGGAACTCCTTGACGATCGCCGCGATCCGCGAGTGAGGCAGGTCGAAGACGTCGGCGAGGAGCCTTTGAGACGCCCCGTTCCGGCTGGCGATGAAGATCACCAGATTCCGGCGGAACTTCCACCGCTGGCCGACGCTGGCATTCGCCGGCAGCGCCGGCTTCGACATCGGGAGCGATTCCACCTTGGAAAACAAGCCCTGGGTCGCCATCTATTCGCCCTCTTCGTCAAGAGGCGCCCTCGACCCCTGGGGGACGGGGCGGCCAGTTTCTGGAGGCCATGTTGGACACAAGTCAATACCATTGGACGGTTTTTGAAAAGCCGAAGCGTTCAGTTTCCTTCGCGATCCGGTTCGGGCTTTTTTTCGCCCGTCCAGATATATCGTGGCCAGAGGGGGTCGGTTAACACACTATCGCGCAAGAAGACTGCGTCGGGCGGGGCCCCGAGGCTTCGGTGAAGGGCCCGAACGTGCCGATTTCGAGCAAACATCGGAAAGGCTGTTTGCGGGACACTCGCGGGAATGAATATATCCAGGGACTTGCGAAGTCGCCGCCCGCCCCGGCTTCGGATCTGGTCCGATTGCCGCGGGGCTTCGAAATGCGAACGGCTCCGATGACCAATGCCTCGGGGCCGGGTGACCTTCGCCGATCGCGGGGTTGGGTTCGTTTGGCGCGGGCGATCGGTGGGGCTGACCCTGGGCTCAACCGGCCGATTGTCCGGTACGCCAGAGTTGGACTCGGAATAGTCCGGCCGGGTCGGTCCAGGCGGCTTCCTCGCGAAGGCCCGAGCGATCGGCCAGGGTCCGCAAGGCCTCGGGGGTGTATTTGTGCGAGTTCTCGGTGTGGATCGACTCGCCCCGGGCGAGGCGGACGGTCAGGCCTGCGTCGGGGATCAGGACTTCCTGGTCGACGCGGCTGACCAAATGCATCTCGACCCGCCGGAGGTCGGCGCGATAGCGGGCCTGATGCTCGAAGTTGCGTGGGACGAACCCACCGCCGAGCTCGCGGTTGATCCGCTCCAGGATGTTCAGGTTGAACCGGCCGGTGACGCCTTGGGCGTCGTCGTAGGCGGCTTCGAGGGTCGCGGGGTCCTTATCGAGGTCAGTCCCCAGGAGGAGGCGGTCGGCCGGGTCCATGCTCCGGGCGATCAGGGAGAGGAGTTCCACGGCCTCGCCAACCTCGTAATTCCCCAGACTGGAGCCGAGGAAGACGAAGAGCTTGGGCTGGTCGAAACGCTCGACGACCCCGGCCAGCGCGTCGCGGTAGTTGGCCGCGAAGCCGGTGACGTGAAGTTCGGGATAAGTCCGGACGAGGTCGCGGGCCGACTCCTCGAGGATCGATCGGGAGACGTCGATCGGCACGTAGTGGAGCCGACCGTGGGTCGCGAGTGCGGCCTCGATCAGGCGTCGGGTCTTGGTCGAGCTGCCGCTGCCGAGCTCGACCATCACCGGGTCGGCTAGCCAGCCGTCGACCATCTCGCGGGCGTGGTCGCGGAGGATCGTGTCCTCGGTCCGGGTGAGGTAATACTCGGGCAGGTCGCAAATCTGCTCGAACAGGCGCGAGCCTTCGTCGTCGTAGAAGTAGCGGCAGGGGAGGGTCTTCGGGCTCGACCGGAGGCCGGCCCGTACGGCCTTGGCGAAGGCGTCGGGCGGCTCGACTGCGGCCTCTCCGCCTTCGATGATCGTCAGGCGGTCGGCCTGGAGGGACGACGACGGGGCCTCGAATCGCAAGACTCACCTCGCGGGCGTTGCGTCCGATCCTGCGGACTCGGGCCGGGGAGTCGTCCTGGACCCCGGGGGAGATCGAACTCGAGTCGCGGGCCGGAAGGCCGAGGGTGCGACGGGGATGCTGGCCCCGCCGATCACCGGGGGGCCGGGCGGCCCGAGGACTATAAAGCTATAGACACCTCGCCGTCCCGAGGCAAGGGGCCTGGGACGGCCCTGGTCGCGATGCATCTCCGGTGCCAGGCGTGGGACAGACCCCGCCGCCCGCGTACCCACGCCGGCTCAGGTCTCTGGCGGGAGCCGCCGGATCCGCTTGTGGACGTGGACGTTGACCGAATCGTAGGGGTGGATCAGGCGGCCGGTGTCGAAGATCGAGCGGATGCTCTCGACGTCCTCGGCCCCCAGCGCGTTGACGAACATCGAGCGGAAATACTGCACGCCTTGGGCCGACGGCTTGAACATCTTCGGGTCGTAGAAGGCGACCGGCAGGGGCCTGGCGTGGATGATCCCCCAGCGGTCGCGGAGCTTGTTGGCGTCCATGCTGTCGAGGTGGAACCCACCGTCGCGGCTCTGGAGGGTTGCCACGCAGTTGTGGTAGCCGTCCAGGAGCAGCTCGACCGCCTTGCCCCCGAGCTGCGCGGCGTAGAAGCGGTCGAAATTGATCGGCCGCCCGCCGCGCTGAGTGTGGCCGATCTTGCGGACGAAGATGGCGGCGTCGGCGCTCTCGTTGCGGCGCTGGCGGGTGAAGTAGGCGTCGCCGATCCGCTCGACGAGGAGCCGCTTGACCGCCTCGGCGGCACCGGAGTACTGGACGTTGCCGGCCGGGTCGTGGGTGGCGATCTTCGAGCCGAGGATGTCGCCGTCGACGTCGACGATCCCCTCGGAGACGCAGATGACCGCGTGCTTCTGGACGTCGAGGATCGAGATGACGCGGTCGACCAGCGGGCCGGGGTCGACCGGAGATTCGGGCACGAGGATGATGTCGGGCTGGCCGTAGGCGGTCCCCAGGGCGATCATTCCGCAGTCGCGGCCCATGACCTCGATGATCGCGATCCGCCGGTGGCTCTCGGCGGTGGTGCGGATCCGCTGGACGCTCATCGAGGAGACGTAGACCGCCGTGGCAAAGCCGGGGGTGACGTAGTTGACCATCTCGTCGAGGCCGAACTCGCGGCTGGTCTGCTTCTTGTAGCGATACCCCCGGGCATTATCGCTCGGCTCGCGGTGCCACTCGTTCGGCTCGTCGGGGTAGTTCAGCCCGAGGTCGTTGTCGATCGTCTTGGGGGCGAGGACGGCTGGCAGATAGTTGCTCAGCGGCTGCATGCCATTGAGCGTGCCGTCGCCGCCGACGCAGATCAGGCCGTCGACCTGAAGCCGCTTGAGCCGGGAGGCGACCCGGGCGATGGTCTCGCCGTCGTCGCCGTCGACATAGTCGCGCGAGGCCCCGAGGATCGTCCCGCCGAGGGTCGCGTCGAGCTCGGGGATCTTGCGGAAGAGGGGGTTGAGGTGGACGTGCGGCACCTGGTGGTTCAGCAGGCCGCTGAACCCCTTGATGATGCCGAAGACCTCCACCCTGGCCTGGTTGGCGCGTTCGACGGCGCCCTCGATCGTCGCGTTCAGGGCCGGCGTGTCGCCCCCCGCCGTCAGGATGCCGATCCGCTTCATCGTGGTTGCCTTGGTCCGGGTGATGGATCGCTCGGGGCCGGGCCGGTCGGCGGGAGAGGGACCGGGCGGCCCGGACCCGATTATACGAGGATCAGGCTCGGCCCGCCCTCCAGTTCCACCACGTCCCCCAGCGCCATCTGCCGGCGCTTCCGCAGCTCGACCTCGCCATTGACCCGGACCATGCCGTCGGCGATCAGGGCCTTCCCCTCGCCGCCATTGCCGACCCAGGAGGCGAGCTTGAGGACCTGGGTCAGGTTGATAGGGCGTTCACCGACGTTCAGTGGTTCGGGCATCAAAATGGCTCGCTCGTTTGGCCTCGGCGTCGATTTCGGCGGTAGTCGGCAGGAACGGGAGGACCTTCTCGGCGGTCCAGGCGGCCTGCTTGGACTCCTCGACGAACGGGGCGAACGCATCGTCGGCCTCCGCCTTCAGGGACGGCCCGAGGGTGTTGATGACGCTCGCCACCAGCTTGCCCGAGGGGCTCGAATAGATTGGATCGCGGCTCGAAGGCGAGAGGCTGACCACGAAGAAGGTGACCACCGTGCCCAGGATCGCCCCCTCCATCCCGCCCAGGAGCATGCCGAGGTGCCGGTCGAAGGCCTCGAACTTCATCTTCCGCAAGATCGCGCGGAAGATCCAGGCGACCAGGAAGACGCCGCCGGAGACCACGGCGTAGATGGCCATCATGGCCAGGGTCCGGGAGATCACCGGATCGCTGCCGAATCTGGGGGCCAATCCTGGTGCCATCTGGTGAGAAACGACGTAGCCCAGGATCAGAGAGGCGATGCTGGCCAGCTGCCAGGTGACGCCCCGCCAGGAACCCCAGACCATCCCGGCCACCACCACCCCAGCCATCGCCGCGTCGTAGATCGTCAAAGCCATCCTGACCTCCCGGATAAGTGGCGAGCGGACCCCTCTCCCAAGGTCCCCCGACACTCTAACGGGCCGTCTCCGAATCGCAAAGGCCGGATTTGCCGGCCTTGGGTCCCCTCGCGTGCTCGGCCCGACGGGGTGGCCGGGCCATCGGCGGGCTCAGAGCAGCCGCGATTCCAGCGGCGTGGCGTCGGTCAGCAGGTCGGTCGGCGGCAGGGGCCGGGCGAGCCCTTCGGTGGCGGCGAGGCGCCCGAGATAGTCGACCATGCACACCCCCAGCGGCCTCATCACGCCGGGCAGGATCGCTTCGAGCTTCGGCGAGAGCAGGCCGCCGGAGAGCGGGCGCGGGGCCCCCTGCCCGAGTTCCGCCGTGGTCTTGCCGACGATCAGGGCCGGGTCGAGCCCGAAGCCCCGGGCCAGGGCCCTGGCGAAGCGGACCCGGTCCATCACCTCGGGGCCCGCGACGTGGAAGAGGCCCGATCGGCCCGCCTCGACCAGCGCGACGACGGCCCCGGCGACGTCGGGGCCGTAGCTCGGGTTCGAGACCTGGTCGGTCGGGCACTCCAGCGTCTTGCCGGCCGAGAGAGCCTTGGCCAGCTGATATGAGAAGTTCTTCCCCTGACGTTCCGGGCCGTAGACCCAGGCGGTCCTGGCGGTGAGCTGGCGGTCGCCGAGGGCGTCGGTCAGGGCCAGCTCGGCCTCGTACTTCGACCGGCCGTAGGCCGAGAGGGGGTTGGCCAGGCTCTCTTCGGTGTAGGGGCCGGCCAGGCCGTCGAAGACGTAGTCGGTCGAGAAGTAGACGAATTTCGCCCCCGACTCGGCCGCGGCGAGGGCGAGGTTCAGGGGCTGTTCGAGGTTGGCGTTTCGGGCCCTGGCCGGGTCGCGCTCGCAGCCGTCGACCCAGGTGAACCCAGCGGGATAGAAGACCACGTCGGGCTTCTGGTGGCGGACCCAGGCCGCCGAGGCGGCGAGGTCGGCAGCGTCGAGGCGGACCAGGCCGGGATAGGCGACGGTGGCGTAGGTGCCGACGGCCTGGTGGCCGCGATCGGCCAGGGTCCGCAGGAGCCAACCGCCGATCTGGCCCGATCCCCCGACGACGACGGCACGGAGCGACATCAATGAAATCCCTTCCGACGGTGCTGGCTGTAGCGCTCGAGCGAGTCCTCGATGATCGGCAGGGCGACATCGGACGACTGGATCTGGTCGACCTCGACCGACTTGCCTTCGAGGAGCTTGTAGTCCTGGAAGAAGCGGCGGAGCATCATCAGCCGGTGCGGGGGCAGTTCGGCGGCCTCGCGAAACGAGTTGAACTCAGGGTCGCCGACGGCGACGGCGAGGATCTTGTGGTCCGGCTTGCCGGTGTCGAGCATCGTCATCAGGCCGATGGCGCGGGCCGTCACCAGGGTCATCGGCGCCACGGCTTCCTGGCAGAGGACCAGGACGTCGAGCGGGTCGTCGTCCTCGGCGTAAGTCTGGGGAATGAAGCCATAGTTGGCCGGATAGTAGACCGCCGAGTAGAGGACGCGGTCGAGCCGGAGCAGCCCGGTCTTCTTGTCCAGTTCGTACTTGACGCTCGACCCCATCGGGATCTCGACCAAGGCGTTGAACTCCCGGGGGAGGTTCTCGCCCGGGGTGACGTCGTGCCAGGGGTGCAGCATCGTGGTCGGACCTTCGCCGTCGAGGGGTGCGGGGCCGGTCGTCCCGGCAAGTTGGGGGCGATTATAGCAAACTCCCCCGCGATCTCCACCCGTCGCGGGATTCTCGCATCATCGGTAACCCGTTTGGATCACCAGGCCGCCCAGGACGATCAGGCCGAGCCCCGCCCAGGTCGAGGCGGGTACGGGCTCGCGGAACCCAAAACGGCCGACGAGGACGCTCGCCAGGGCGAAGACGGCGACGTAGGAGCCGAGGAGCCTGGAGAAGTCCCAGCGGACCAGGTTGACCACGACCCCGTAGGCCGCCAGCATCAGGCCGCCAACGACGACCAGGGGCCACCCCCTCCCGCGGACCCCCCGGCGAACCACGGCGTCGCCGCCGACCTCGAGCAGGGCCGCCGCGACCAGGATCAGGGCCGGGAGGGGCTTCATCGGGAGGACTCCGGGAGGGGTGAACGGGACGGGGCGGCCCCCCGATTGGCTCGGAGGGACGCCCCGGCGGATCTCGTCGATCGGACCGGATGGATGGGATCAGGGCAGGCTGGCGACCAGATCGTCGGCCAGGCGTTCGAGGACTTCCCGGGTCATCTGGCAGGGGACGGGGAGGCGACGGCGCGTCTGGTCGTCGAAGCCGACACGGCGGAGGTGGAGGCTCCCCTCGCGGCGGAGCCGGACCTCGTAATAGCTGCGCCGGTCGCCCCGGGGGGTCGGCGACTGGCTCCGCAACTCGGCCTCGCCAGCCTCGGCGTCGACTTCGAGGACGACCAGAGGTTCCATCAGGTACGTCAGGCGGGCGGCCAGGCGGTCGCTCCAGCCCCGGAGGCCCTCAGTAGTAAGTCCGGGGTGGCCGGACCTGGCGTAGTCGAGGCCGTCGAAGGCGAGCCCGACGGCCCCTTCGGCGGTCAGGTTCAGGGCGATCCGGTCCGGGCCTTCCTCGGCCGCGACCGGGCAGGGCATCGGGCCGCCGGAGGGCAGCGAGTCAACCACGTCGGCGATCTTTCGGCTCAGGCTCATGGGAAGATCCTCCCAAGGGCCGGATCGTGTGATCCGTCCCGTCGAATGACAAGAGGGTCGGCCGCCCATCGACCCCGGTCTCGATGTGCACCGGGCGAGTCCAGAGGCGGTGGAGGTGACGCAACGTATCCTGCGCGTGGTCGAGCTTCAGGTCGATCCCGAAATGCTCGTGGTGCAGGTACAGCTCCCCCCGGTTCCGGTGGTTGCCGTCCTTCACGCGGATAATCGGCTGGCCGAAGTTGGTCAGGCCGAAGAGCAGGCGATCCTTGATCTTCTTGAACTCGCGGCTCTCGATCTCGTAGGTCTCGTGCTGGTCGTTATGCTTGAAGCTGAACATGTTGTGGCGTCGGCAGAACTCGGGCGTCAGGAAGGTGTCGACGAAGGTCACGTCGTTGTGGATCTTGCGGACCTCGAAGATCTTCGCCCGGCCGAGGCCGAGCCCCTTGTCCCACTTCCGCTTGGCTTCATGGTCGTCACAATCGTCGTATTCGGGCCCGAACTGGCCTTTATTCCAGCGTTCTTCGATGTCGCGGAACAGCTCGATCCCCAGCTTGTAAGGGTTCAACCGCCCGGGCTGCGTGGCCATCGTCCCCGAATGGTGGTCGGCGTAGTCGACCAGCTCGGAGGGGTCGAGGGTCCTCGTCGTCATGATCGTGGAGTGCCAATAGGAGGCCCACCCCTCGTTCATGATCTTGGTCTGACCCTGGGGGGTGAAGTAGTACGCCTCCTGCCGGACGATGTCGAGCACGTCGCGCTGCCAGGCGTTGAGCGGGGCGTGCTCCAGCATGAACAAGAGGACGTCCCGCTCGGGCGTCTCCGGGAACTGCTTCGACTTGGCCCGCTCGGCCTCCTTGGCCTTGGCCTGGTCCTTGAGGAACTCGGGCGGGTTGACGTATGAATCCATGTACTCCTTGCTCTGGAACCGGACGATCCCCTGGCCGTCGTCGCCCTCGGGGCGGAAGTCGTACCGACTGACGTCGTCGCGCCGCTTGATGAACGGCGAGTGCATGTCGATCAGGTTCTCCAGGGACAGGCAACTGTCGATGAAGTCCTCGACGGTCTCCTCGCCGAACCGCTCCATGTACGAGCGGATCCGGTTGCCGTGGTTGGCCGTCTCGTCCATCATCTTGCGGTTGGTCTGGCTGAACCAGATGTTGTTCTTGAAGAAGTCGTTGTGCCCGTAGACGTGGGCCATGACGAGCTTCTGGTCGACCTTCATGTTGCATCGGAGGAGGTAGGCGTAGCAGGGGTCGTTGTTGATGACCATCTCGTAGATTTTCTGGAGGCCGTAGCGGTAGCCCTTGGCGAGCTGCTCGTACTCCATGCCGAACCGCCAGTGCGGGTAGCGGGTCGGGAACCCGCCGAGGGCTGCGATCTCCGAGAGTTCGTCGTAGTCGAGGACCTCGAAGACGGTGTCGTAGAAGTCCAGGCCGTAGGCCGCGGCATGGGCCTCGATCTCGACCTGCAAGTCGCGGAGGTCGGCCGGCAGGTTGTGCTCGGTGCTCATCGTGGTCATGGGGAGTCGCCTCGCTCGACGGGCCAATCCATCGGTCAGACCTGCGCCAGGAACTTGCGGACCTCGTGCTCGATGACGGAGAGCGGCACCAGCCAGGGCTTCCGGGTCAACTCGATCTCCAGGAAGTCCGCCCCCTCCGGGCTCCGATAATGCCCCGCGAGGTCGCCGATCGGGGTCGCCCCCCGGAACGACCCGGAGTCGGGCGTCCCCTGATACTGCCCATGCCTGGCCAGCTCGGCCGAGGCACGCTCGAAGAGCGACCGGCGCCGCTCGGGGTCGTCGGGATAGGGGACTCGAAAGATCGCCATGCAATTCACCTCGCCTCGTCATCCTTCACGCATCACGACGACGGACCGGCCAGGCCCGCCGGAGGTCGTCATCCCCCCTGCCCTCGGGCCCTGGGGACCAGGACCTCCTGGACCCACTGGCGGAGTGCGATGATCCAATGTGTCATCGAGGCCATGCCGGGCCGGGCGACCCATTCGAACACCTCGACCGGTCCCAAGAAGGGAAAGCTCAGGCTCCGGGAGGCCTCGACGTACTGTCCATCGGCCCCCAGGACCAGGAAGCGTAGCCCGTCCTTCTTGCAAACCCAAATCTCGGGGACCCGGAGCCTTCGGAGGACCTCGACGGCCTGGGTCGCGGGATGGGTGTGGACGACCTCGATCACCAGGTCGGGCGGCGGGTCGACTTCCAGGTCGATGGCCTCCTTGCCATCCTTGGCCGCGATCGACCGGTAATTGGCCAGGTAAAAGCTGTCGTCCGGCTGGACGCCGATGTCGTCCTGTTTCCGATGGAACGTCGTCTCCCGGGTCGGTTCGCAGGGGATGCCGAGCTCCACCACCAGGAACCTGACGAACGTCCCCAGCCGATCGCCCAGGCGTTCGTGGATGGGCGACGGCGACATGAGATGGGCCTCCCCCGCGAGGTAGGTGATTTGCGGCCGAGATTTCTCGCCCTGGACCTTGAGGAGGGCGAGATAACCGTCCCAGCCGATCCCCACGAAGGCGACGCGCTGGTCCCCGGCCGCCGGCTCGGCGGACGATTGAGCCGGTGCCTCGACCCTCGCGTGAGTGGAAGTGATCGTCGCCATCGGATCGACCCTCGGAAGGTTTACCGCCCCCGGCCCAGGAATTCCTTGATCGACTCGTAAATCCCGTCCTTATTACGGATCTCGGAGAGGGCCAGGTTCGGCACGTGTTCGAAGGCTTCTTCGAGCTCTCGGTAGAACTCGCCGGAGCCGTAGGGGGATTCGACCTGGCCGTAGCCGAAGAGGTTGCACTTGGGCAGGAGCTGGTCGCGGAGCATCGAGACGCAGTGGCGGTTGTCCTCGCCCCAGTTGTCGCCGTCGGAGAAGTGGAGGACGTAGATGTTCCAGTCGGCGACCGGGTGGTCGGCCTCGATGATCTTGTGGGCCAGGTTGTAGGCCGAGCTGATCCGCGTGCCGCCGCTCTCGCGGGTGTGGTAGAAGGTGTGCTGGTCGACCTCTCGGGCGACGGCGTCGTGGATGATGTAGCGGGTGGTCACGCCGTCGTACTGGCTCTTGAGCCAGGTGTCGATCCAGAACGCCTCGATCCGCACGATCTCCTTCTGGTCGTCGGTCATGCTCCCCGAGACGTCCATCAGGTAGAGCACCACGGCGTTGGAATGCGGCAGGAAGACCGGGTTCCAAGACCGATAGAGCTTGTCCTCGCGCACGGGGATGACCAGCGGGTCTTCGGGATTATAAGTGTTCGAGGCGATCTGCCGCTTCAGGGCCTTCTTGTACGTCCGCTTGAAGTGTCGGAGGCTCTCGGGGCCGGCCTGGCGGATCCCGGTGTACTTGTCCTTCTCCTCGATGATGTTGGCCCGGCCTTTGGGCTGGATCCTCGGGAGTTCGAGCCCTTCGCCGAGGATCTCGGCGAGTTCGTCGAGCGTTAGCTCGACTTCCAGGATGTGCTGGCCGGGCGCGTCGCCGGCGGCACCCGCCGAGTCGCCGTCCCCGGCTCGGCCGATCGGCTGGCCGACGTCGCCGGAGCCTTGCCCGACGCCCCCGCTGTTCTTCGATCCGTAGCGGAACTCGGGGATCTGGATCTGCGGGAGGGGAATCGAGACCAGCTCGCCGCCGGTCTTGCCGATCATCTCGCCGTGGGTGATGTACTTGCGGAGGTCGCCCTTGATCTTGCCCCGGACGATCTGCTTGAACCGGTTCTGATCCCGCTCGATTTTTCGTACCACGGCCGATAAGCCCTCGACGCAAGGTCGGACGAATTTCGCTCGGCCGGTCGACCCTTTGGGGTAAGCCCCGCCGAGGGGCTTCGCCAGGACGCCGCGAGGCGCAGCACGCCTTGCCCGCGACACAGGCGGTCGACCGTGGCCCGGATGGCAAAGATCGGAATCGATGGGTTCGTGAAACCGAGGGGCGGGCAGGATTCGGCGGAGTCGCTCGGGGTGACCCGCCGACCCTACAGCAAATTATAGACCGCAATCGGCCCTCCCCTCAAGCTCGTCCGCGCCGGGTGGCCCCTCGCGACCGTCAGTCTCTCCTGGTTTTCAGAGGAGGATCTCTTTGACCGCGACCCGGCCGATCTCGCGACCGTCCAGAAGGACCGGGACTTCGTCATCGGGGCCGTACACTCGCCGCTCCCGATAGCCCGGCACCTCGACCGGGCCGGTGGGCCCGGTGTAGACTTCGACCCTCCCGGCCGGGATATTGACGATCCAGTAGATGGGGATCGAATTGGCCGCATAGGCCCTCAAGACCGGCCCGGAATCGAGGCGGAGACTCGAATCGGAGACTTCGATGACGAGGGCAATCTCGCCAGGCTTCGGCTTCCGCGTACCGTAATCACGCAGCGACCCGCGGACGACGGCCAGGTCGGGTTCCGGCACGCTCTCGTCGTCCAGCAGGATCGGTTGATCGGGACGGACCGCCCACCCGTTGGGCACCAGCCTGGCCAGGATCACGATCGTGCTCGACATCGAAAATGCGTGGCGATCCCCCTTGGTCATCTTCTCGACGAGCCTCCCCTTCCAGAGGAAGACCGGATCCTTGGGCCCATAGACTCCGGACGCGACCAGGCGCTCGTAGCGGTCCACGGTCATTCGGTGCTGGGGAAAATCGGTCTCGATTTCCACCTTGGGTTCGGTCGCGACTTCCATTTCCGTCGTAGCCATGAGTCGCCTCCTGGTCACCTGGGCCGTCCGGCCGGGCGGTCGATCCCGGCCGGCGAGTCAGATCAGTGAGCCCCGCGCTTCACGTCGCCCCGGGCGAAGATGCTGGCGACGTAGTTGAGCACGTCGGTCGCCGAGTCTTCATCATACCCGTAGTTGCGGATCAGGCGGCCCTTGACGATGTCGATCTTCTCCTGGGTGTCCTTGTCGATGACGCTGGAGACCAGGCTGGTGAGCTTGATGGTGTCCTTCTGATCCTGGAAGAGTTTCAGTTCCAGGGCCTTCTGGAGCCGCTCGTTGGTCTTGTAATCGAACTTCTTGCCGTCGAGGGAAAGGGCCCCGATGTAGTTCATGATCTCGCGGCGGAAGTCGTCCTTGCGGCTCTCGGGGATGTCGATCTTCTCCTCGATCGAGCGCATCAGCCGCTCGTCGGGCTCCTCGGTCTGGCCGGTGTACTTGTTCTTGACCTTCTCGCGCTGGGTGTACGCCTTCACGTTGTCGATGTAGTTGCCGCAGAGCCGCGAGAGGGCGTCCTCGTCGGCCGCGATGGCGCGCTGGACCTCGTTCTTCACGATGTCCTCGTACTCTTCCTTCACGACGGCGAGCAGGTGCTTGTAGTGCTTCTTGACGTCGTCGCTGTTGATGAGGGAGTGGTGCTTGAGTCCCGCTTCCAGCTCGTTGAGGACCATGAACGGGTTGACCGAGCGCTCGTCGGCGTGGGCGACCAGGGCGTTGGAGATCTTGTCCTGGACGTAGCGCGGGCTGATCCCGTGCATCCCCTCGCGCTCGGCCTCCTCGCGGAGTTCCTTGATGTTGTCTTCGGTGAACCCCGGCAGGGTCTTGCCGTTGTAGAGCTTCAACTTCTGCAAGAGCGTCAGGCCGGCATTCTTGGGCTCCTCCAGCCGGGTGAGGACGGCCCACATCGCGGCGACTTCGAGGGTGTGCGGGGCGATCTTCTTGCCGCGGACCTTCCGGCTGTTGTAGTCCTTCTGATAGATGTGGATTTCGTCGGAGAGCCGGGTGACGTAAGGGACGTCGATCTTGACGGTCCGGTCGCGGAGGGCTTCCATGAACTCGTTGGACTGGAGCTTCTTGTATTCGGGCTCGTTGGTGTGGCCGACGATGACCTCGTCGATGTCGGTCTGGGCGAACTTCTTGGGCTTGATCTTGTGCTCCTGGCTGGCGCCCAGGAGGTCGTAGAGGAAGGCGACGTCGAGCTTGAGGACCTCGATGAATTCGATGATGCCGCGGTTGGCGATGTTGAACTCGCCGTCGAAGTTGAAGGCCCGGGGGTCGCTCTCGGTGCCGTACTCGGCGATCTTCCGGTAGTTGATGTCGCCGGTCAGCTCGGTGGCGTCCTGGTTCTTCTCGTCCTTGGGCTGGAACGTGCCGATGCCGACGCGGTCCTGCTCCGAGAGGATCAGGCGGCGGACCCGGATCTCGGACAGGACTTTCGACCAATCGCCGTTGGACTTGAGCATCCGCTCGTTGTAAGTCTGCCGGCAGAATGGGCAGAGGTCGCCCTCGATGGTGATCGGATACTGGTGGTCCTGGACCACGCCGGAGAGGGAATCGACGAGGTCGGGGCGGAACTCGGAGGGGACGAGGTGGAGCGGCTCCTCGTGCATCGGGCAGTCGACATAGGTGTCGGACCCGTCGAGCCCCTCCTCGCGCCAGCCGAAGGTGTAGAGCGCCCCGTCGTCGTCTTTGGAGTAATGTTCCAGGCCCTTCTTCAGGAGCCGGGCGATGGTGCTCTTGGAGCTGCCGACCGGGCCGTGCAGGAGGAGGACGCGACGCTCGGTCCCGTAGCGGTGGGCGGCGCTCTTGAGGACGTTGACCAGGTTCATCAGGGTCCGGTCGAGGCCGAAGATGGCGTCCTGGCCCTGGCCGACGGGATCGTCGAAGAACTTATAGCGGACGTGCTTCTCTTTATTGACCAGGATCTCGTCGGTCCCGTGCGAGAGGATCATGTCGTAGAGGCGCTGGTAGGCCGTCCGGGTGACCTTGGGGGTTTGGCGGATGATGTCGAGATATTCGGCGAAGGAGCCGAACCAGTGCTTTTTCTGGTACTCCGCCAGGTTCTGGCGGCCTGCGATCTGGGCGATCAGATCCGATCCTGCGGACATAAGCGGTCTCCCTCCTGAACGGTGGATCCGTCGGGCGGTGCGCATCGCGATCGGCGCGGGAGCGGGGCTTGCTGCTCGCGCGCGGGTGGAAAGGTCCTCGGACTTCGAGGCCGGGCCGAATTGTCAAGCGGAGCTAATCGATCGGGGAGGCCGAGACGAGGAGTGCCGGGCGATCCGGCTCAAGGGCCCGGCGGACGTCGCCGGCCCGGGGGATTGAGTTGTGAGGCGAGGCCTTCGCGGCGAAGGGGGCCGAATCCCCACGATGAGGTCGATCGGGCCATCCCGGTTCATTACACCCCCGACCCCGCTTTCGTGTCAAGCGAACCGCCGAGGGAAGCTCCCGAAGACGGGACCGCCGCCTCAGGCCGGCGACCCTCCCGCCTCCTCCCCGACGGCCGAGGCCTCCGGCAGCGTTCGCTCGCCGAGTTCGACCAAGGCTGCCGCCAGGATCAGCCCGATCGGCAGGGTGGCATAATGGGCGTACGAATCGGCCGCGTGGAGGGCCCAGGTCGAGGTCGGCAGCGAGAGGACCAGACCGTAGGCCAGGGCCGACGACGCGCCGGCCGCCAGGCCGCCCGCCGCCAGCGCCGCGACCAAACGCCCACCCTCGCCCGAGACCATCCGCCAGTAGCCCATCAGCGAGTCCCCGAACGAACCCCGAGACCACGCCACCGCCCCGAAGAGGCCGGCGAGCAAGACCGCCGCGCCCTGGAGGTAGACCAAACCCCAACCCAGTTGCCACTTCAGATAAGTCGCCATCACGGTCCCGGCGGCCGACCCCGTCGGCAGGTTGACCAGCGCGAGCCAGGCCGCCGTGCCGACGTAGCGGGCCGGGTAGGCCAGCACGCAGGCCAGCGCCGCCGAGGGGATCGCCAGGGTCACGCCGAGCGGGTCCAGCGCATCCCCCTCCGTCCCACCGAGCCCGGCGTTGCGCAGCTCGACCAGCGCCCAGGCCACCAGCACGCCGTCGGACAGGGCCATCAGAGCGGGCAGGATCGCCGCCTCGAGGATCACGCAGCCGCCCATCGGCAGTTCGGCGTTGCCCGTCACCAGGCTGACGAAACGGTAGAGGGCGTAGAGCGCGGTGACGCCCCAGCCGATCGTCGCCCACCGCGCCGACCTCCGCCGGACCGGCAAGGGCGGGCGGACCCCCGTCCCCCACCGGTCGGTCGAAAACTGGAACAACGCGACCGACGCGGCGATCAGGAGCGGGATCACCAGGCCGAGCCCGACGACGTCGCGCAACGGTGTCAGCGCCGCCAGGTAGCCCTGGTCCAACGCCACGTCGACGAGCCTTCGCCCCTTGATCAGGATCAACTCGTCATCCCGGCCCGTCGCCGAGCTATAAGTGACACCCTGGCTGGCCGTCCAGGCGACGACCGCGGAGCCGACCGCCACGACCAGGAGCCGGCCCGACCGGCGGACCCGTTCCACGGCCGCCGCGAGCAGCCGGGCGTGGCCGGAGAGGTCCAGGAGCTGACCGATCGCCCGGCCAGGCCCCTGCGCGAGCATGGCCACCAGCAGGAGCGCCCCGAGCCCGAGCAGCCAAACCCAGAGCCCGGCCGAGACCGGCCCGAGCGAGGCGTCGGGCCGCGAGAGCGTCAGGCTCCCGAACCAGCGGCGGATCGCCAGCAACGACAGCAGGAGGGATTGGCTGGGCGGCGTCGGGCCCCCCGGCCCCGGGAGCGTCGGCGTGGAGATCTGGGCCCAGAAACCAGGCAAGAGGCTCGATAAATCCAACGCCAGGCCTCCCCCGACGACCGGCCCGAGCCCCCTCGCCGGCCCTCCGGGCGGGGGCGGGACCCGGTCGTCGCCGCCGATTGTACGCCCCGAAGGATTTCGGATCCAGAGGCCGCCGGCCGCCGAATCCGGCTGGGCCCGGCCGACCGACGCCCGGCTCAGCGTCCGCCCGGCCCCGGCCCGATCCGGGCTCGTCGGGTCCCCGGGTCGCCGGGCGCGACCGCCGGCGGCGGGGCCGTCTCGTAGAGCCTGAGGAAGCGGTAGTAGACTTCCAGGGTCAGGGTGGCCAGCGCCGTGCCATAGATCCGCCCGCCCTTGGTCCCATAGGGGCTGTCGTCGGGGTCCCAGCTCCCGGCCATGTGCCCCTGGGCCCTCTGGCGGCGGACCACGTCGTCGCGGACTCGGGCGTTCCAGGTCGACCAGGCCTCGCCGCCGTGCTGGTACATCGCCAGGGTGCCGTAATAGAGGTAGTAGATGTTGTACTCGCCCCGGTCGGTCGGGTGGTCGACCAGGTAGCCCGCCGCCTCCTCGCTGGCCGGGCCGGGTCCGCCGACTTCGAGGAACTGGCGGCAGGCCCAGGCCTCGGCGGTCATCGTGGGCGTGATCTTGGTGCCGCTCGGCTCCTGGTTGTAGAAGGCCAGGCCCCCGGCCGGGCCCTTCGAGACCTGCTTGAGCCAGGCGAGGACCCCGGACTGGATGTCGGACGGGGTCGAGATCCCCACCGTCCTGGCCGATTTGAGGGCCATCACCGCCCAGCCGAGGATGCTGGTGTCGCCGCTCGGGGCCCTCGGCGCATAACGCCAGGCCAGGCCGTCGGCCGCCTGAGCTCTGACCAGGAAGTTGACGGCCTTCTCCACCGGGGGGCGGAGCCGGGCGTCGCCGGTCAGGGCGTAGGCCTCGCAGAGGGCCAGGGTCGCCATCGAGTGGCAATACATCCCCACGGCGAGGCTCGAACCTCTGAGGTCGCCGTCGGCTTTCTGCGACCTCAGGAGGAACTCCAGCCCCTTGGCAACCACAGGGGCATACTTGCCGTCGATGTGGGTGTAGCCTGCGCCTAGGTAGGCCAGCAGAGAGAGGCCGGTCAGGGCCGTGTCGGCCTCCCAGTAATAGCACTCGCCGAAGCAGACCTCGCCGGCCGGGCAGTGGATGGTGAACGAGTCGTCATCCTGGGCGATGCTGCCGTCGCGGAACCGGGCGGTCCCGCCGTCCCAGCGGCCGTCGGCGAGGTCCTGGTGCCTGGCGAGCCAGTCCAAAGCCCGCTCGACGGCCTGCTCGCTGGCCAGGCTCGCCCCGGCCCGCTGGGCGAGCGCCGTCCGGTTGGGGTCGAGCCTCGACCGGTAGACCGGCGGGACGTCCGCGATCGCCCGGCGCGAGACGGGACCGGCCGAGGCCGCGCCGCCCGCAGGACCGGCCGGGGCGACCCTCGCCAGGCCGGCGGGGCTTGAGGCGTCGGCCGATCGCCGGGGGATCGGGACAGGCCCGTCGCCGGCCGGATCGCGGGCGGGCCTCGGGGCCCGGCGGATCCCGGGGTCGGGCGAGGGGTCGGCCGCCCTCGGGGCGACGACGACCGGGGCCGCGACGGATGGACCCGGGTCGACGTCCTCGGTGGCCTTCGCCACTTCTTCCGGATGCTTCGAAGGCTCCGAGTCGCCGGGCTGCTCGATCTCGGGGAAGGCGACCCGGGGCGAGGTCGGTTCGACCGACTGAGATTCGGGCAGGCTCGTCGGCGACGGGCTCGACCGCTCGGGCGCCGCCCGGGAGGGCGCGGAGGCTGGCGGATTCAGCCGGGCCCGCGCCAGCGAGGGCGGCGGGAGGTCGGGCCGGACGGCGGGCGGGGCGACCGGCCCGGCGTCGACCTCGGTGAGGTCGGCCTCGGCGACGGTTGGTGTCGGCTCGAGGGGCTTCGGCCCGGCCTCGGCGAGCGGCCCGGCCGGCGGCGGGGGGAGCGGTGGGCGGACCTCGGGGGCGACGGGGGCTGGTGCGAACGCACCAGGATCGTCCCGGGCCGGGTCGGGCGTCGGGGCCTTCGCCGGCGGCGGGGCGACCCGGTTCGGCTCGGCCATCGCCAGCGACCCACGGTCGAGGTCCCAGTCGGCCACCGGCTTCGAGGGCGAGCCGCCGGGGCCCGCCATCGAACGATCCGCGACGACCGGGGTGATCCGCACCGCCCGGTCGGCCTTCGGGCGAGCTTCGGGGGTCAGGTCGAGCCGGAGGACCTTGAGGAACTCCGGCGATCGGCTGCCAAAGACGAGCAGCCCGACGTGGGCGGCGATCGAGAGGAAGAGGCACTTGCGGAGCGCCCGCTTCGACCCCCAACTCGTCCAGGTCATCACCGCCAGGATCGCGGCGATCAGCCCCAGGCTGGCCCAGGCCCCCAGGTCGGCGCCGAGCAGTCGGAGGAAGCTTTCCAGGTTCAGGCCGGTCATCGGGTCGCATCCTGCGCGGAGGGGGATTGGTCGCCGGGTCCGAGCGAGGCCTCCGTTGTAATGCAAACCGACGCCGGCCGCCATCCTGGCCGCGACGATCGCCGCCCGATCCCGGATCTCAAAGCGGCCATCACCGATTTGCGATCCGCCGGGCGGGGCGCGAGGCGGAGGGTTCAATCGTCGAAGTCGTCGTGCCGGTCCATGTTGCGGACGATCGCGTCGGGGATCTCGACCCGGACCTGGTGCGGCCCACGGAACGGCCCGTGCATGGCCCTACGGGCCTCGGAGGGTCGGACTTGGGGCTGATGTTGATGGGGGGCGGGCTCGGCCGGGGTCGCCAGGGCGATGGCGTCAACGGTCTCGGCACCGAGTCGGTCGATCGCCCCGGCGAGCTTCTCGATCTTGCCGACCAGGCCGTCGTAGGCAACCAGGGCGAGGATCGCCAGGGCGACCCCTGCGGTCAGCGGGAGGAGGGCGTTGCCCATCGCCGGGCCCCAGGCCGCGCCAGGCTCGGCGACCGCGCGGCCCGCCGCGATCAGGCTGCCGAGGAGCCCGAGCAAGGGGGCGAGGGCGGCGATCCGCCGGAGCGTCCCGACGTTGCGCCGGAGCCGGTCGGTCTCGACCCGCGAGGCCAGGGCGACGGCGCGTTCGAGGTCGGCGACGGGGCGGCCCCACCGCTTCACGGCGGCCAGGGCGACCCTGGCGGCGGGGCTGGGGTTCAGCTCGCAGAGGTCCAGGGCCTTCCCCCTGTCGAGCTTCCCTTCCTGGAGCCGCTCGCGAAATCGCTTCAGGAAGCCGCCGGGCGTGACCCTCCGGCGACGGAGGGCCATGGTCCGCTCGGCCATCACCATCAGGCCGAGGACGCCGCAGGCCCCCAGCCCGCCCCAGGTGACGCGGTCGACCGGCGGCGTCCGGCGGTACCAGTCCGAGGCCTGTCGGGCCGCCCGCTCGCCCCGGGCGAGGAGGGCGTCGAGTGTCGGGTTGGCCGGGGCGGCGGCCCCGGCGTCGGCCCCGGCGGCCAGCGTGACGAAGCCGAGGGCGAGCCCGGCGAGGAGCCCGGCAGCCGGTCGGCCCGCGACTGTCGATCGTTTCATGGGAGGCATCCTTACCCGGGCCGCCCGCGCGAGTGCCCCGCCTGGTGGGGCCGATCCGAGGGCCTTCGTCCCGTCCGTGGGTCTGGAATCGAGCCGGGTCATCGACCCTTGGCGCGCGACGCGCCGGGCGGGTCCTGACCCTCATCCTCAATTATCGTGGCCCGAGGCCCATCGACTTTACCCCCGGTCGAAAATCGCCGGGCCGGACCTGGGGGTGCGGGGGGAGGGCCCTGGGTCGATCGGATTTCCGGGGCAGCGTCGCGTCCCGACCCTTCAGAACGAAAGATGGCCCGCCACCCGCCCACTCGACCCGACCAGGGCCGGCTTGCGGTCGGCCGGCTGGGCGACCGCCTGGGGGACGTCGACGCGGCGGAAGAGGCCGGTCAACGTGGCGCCCTTCACCGGGGCCGCCGAGGCTTCGGGCTGGACGGCCTTGGCGAGTTTCAGCAGGGCCTTGGCGAACCGCGACGAGGGGGCCTCGATCACCACGGGCACCCCGTTGTTGTTGGCCCGGTTGACGACCTTCATCTCCTCGGGAATCGCCAGGAAGACCTTGAGCTTCATCGCCTCCTCCACCTTGGCGATCGGCACCTCCTTGGGCTGGCCCAACCGGTTCACGATCACCTTGACCCGATCGAGCGAGATCCCCAGGCCGTCGAGGTGGTCGAGGAACCGCGTCGCGTTCTTCAGCGAGGTGAAGTCGGGCCGGAGGACGACCAGAATCTCATCGGCCTTGCGGAGGACGTCCATCGGCGACTGGCCGAAATGGTGGTCGAGGTCGACCACCACCGAGGGGAACGAGGCCCGGGCCAGGGCGATCGACTGGCGGACCCCCTCGGGCGAGATCGAGTCGACGTCCGACAACGAGCGGGGCGGGGCGAGCAAATGCACCCCCGAGGCGTGCTCGACCAGGGTCTTCCGCAGCAGGACCTCGTCGAGTCGGTCGAGGTTCTTGCAGAGGTCGGCCAGGGAATAGGTCGGCTTCAGGTCGAGCAGCGAGGCGAGGTCGCCGGTCTCCAGCTTGAGGTCGACCAGCGCGGCCGATCCGGCCTGCTTGGCCAGGAGGACGGCCAGATTCGCCGCGACGGTGCTCGATCCGGCGCCGCCGCTGGGGGCGAGCACGGCGATCAGCCGACCCTCGGCCCGATCCAGCGACCACTTCCGCCGCCAGCCGGCCAGCGCCGAGATCAGCTCGGACTCCAGCTCGTGGACGTCCACATAGTCGTCAACCACCCCGCGCAGGGCCCGGATCACCAGCTTCGCGTCGGCCGCCGGCCCGATGGCGATCACCACCGTCCGCTCGCCCCGGGGGACCGTCGCCAGGAACTCCAAAGCCTCCACGCTTCGCAAGGGGTCGTCGGGCAGCACGGCGACGATCAGGTCGACCGGATTGCCGACCAGCTTGCGGACGGCCTGACCGAATGAGATGACCGAGGAGATCGGGCAGTCGACCCGTTCGCGTAGCAAGACCTGTTGGATCGAGCGGCCGAGCGTCTCATCCTCGCAAACCAGAAAAGCTTCCATCCCATGTCGTCCTTATGAGAGGTCCGTAACGCTCGGCGTCCACGAAACTCTAGGTCACGAAGGGCGATTTCGGCGGGAAGTTGGGAAAAACCCGAGACCCGCGAGCCCCTGGCCCGTCGCCTGGCGTTCACTTGATGCCGATCAGCTCGACCTCGAAGGTGAGCGGCGCCCCGGGCGGGATGACCGGGGGCATCCCCTTCGCCCCATATCCTTCCTCCGGCGGCACGATGAGCCGGCGGACCCCGCCCACTCGCATCCCGATGAGCCCGGCATCCCAGCCCTTGATGACCCTCCCGCGGCCGATCGCGATTTCAAAAGGCACGCCCCTGGCCTTCGACGAATCGAAGACCCGGCCATCGGCCAGCTTGCCGACATAGTGAAACGACGCGGTGGCGCCCGACTTCAGCTCCGGCCCGGTGCCCGGCTTGAGGTCGACGACCCGGGTCCGGCTCGGCCGATAGGCGTTGATCGCCAGGGCGGCGAGGGCCACGATCAGGGCCACCCAGCCCAGGGTCAGGCGGAACCGTCCGGGTTTCTTCGTCATGCAATGCGGGTCCTTGTTGCCGACCGATCAGCCGGGCCGGGAATCCGCGACCTTCGCGCGGGCGGCGTCGAGCCGCTTGCCGGCCTCGTCGGCGTTGCGATCCTTCGGGAACCGGGCGATGAGCTTCTCGTAGCTCTCGGCGGCCTCGCGCCACTGCCCGAGCTTCTCGTGGACCTTGCCGGCCTCCAGGAGGGCAACGGCCTGCCACTCGGGGGCGTCGTACTGGAGGATCACCCGGTAATAGTCGCGGAGGGCTTCCTTGTACTTCTGCTCGTGGAACGACGCCTCGCCCCGCATCAGCTGGGCCTTGGCGGCCAGCTCGGTCCCCGGGCGGGCCTCGATCACCCGGTCGAAGGCGGCCCGGGCGTCGTCGAACCGGGCGAGGCCTTGGGAGGCGCGACCCCGGGCGTACTCGACCTCGGGCCCGAGCGCCTCGGCCTGGCCGAGGGCATCGGCGGCGGCGATCGTCTCCTCCCAGCGGCCGAGCTGCGCCAGGCACTGGACCCGCCGCCCCTTGGCGGTCGCGACGAGGCCCGGGAAGTCGCCGGCCTGGGGGGGCTCGGTGGCGAGCGCGGCGTACTCGGGCTCGGCCCGCTGCGCGTCGCCGGAGCGGAAGGAGACCTCGGCCTTCCAGAACCGGGCCTCGCGGCGGAGCGACCCCTCGGAGTCGTCGGCCAGCAACCTGTCGAAGGTCGCCGAGGCCCCCGGCCAGTCCTGCCGCTCGGCCTGGGCCCGGCCCTGGAGGAGGAGGGCGGGCCCGAGGAGTTGCGGCCGGGTCGAGGCCCCCGGGGCGACGACCGGCCCGAGCAGGTCGAGCGCACGGGGGAAGTCGCGGGCGGCGAAGGCGGAGGCGGCCAGGTTGTATCGGGCGTCGGCGGCCTTGGGGCCTTCGGGGACCTCCTTGAGGATCCGCTCGAAGAGGGCGTCGGCCTCGCCGGGCTTGCCGGCCTCGACCAGGGCCCCGCCCCACTCGGCGAGGACGGCGTCGAGCGGCTCGCCGGCCGTCGTCGGGTACTCCTTGGCGACCAGGGCATAGGAGGCGGCGGCCTCGTCGTACTTCTTCGCGTCGAGCCGGAGCCTGGCCAGGGCGAGCGCGGCGGGCCCGGCCTGCGGGGCCTTGGGATACTTCTCCAGGGCCAAGACATAGGCCGAAGCGGCGGCGTCGGCCTGCCCGGCGCGGTCGAGGGCGAACCCCCTGGCCAGGGCGGCCTCGGGGGCGAGCGGGTCGTCGGGGGACGCCTCCAGGAGCGAGGCGAAGGCCGCGGCGGCCTCGGCCGGCTTCTCGCCCCGGAGCAGGGCCCAGCCGAGGCCGGAGCGGGCCCGGGCCTTGAGCGAGGGGTCGGATCCCTCGGAGGCGAGCCGGAAGAGGTTGCCGGCGCGGGCATAATCCTTGGCCATCAGGGCGGCCTCGGCGAGCCTCAGTCGGGTCGGCGGCAGGGTCGGGCTCGCCGGGAATCCTTCGGCGAGTTTGACCAGGGTCGCGGCGGCCTCTTCGGGCCGGTTCAGGGCCGATTGGGACTGGGCGAGCCGGGCGAGGGCGTGGTCGGCGACGTCCCCCTTCGGCTTGTCGGCCAGGTACTTCTCGAGCGGGGGGAGGGCCTGCTCGTAGCGGCCGGCGTCGAACTCGGTCTGGCCGAGGAGGTACTGGGCGTCGGCGGCGAGCGGGGCGGCGGCCCCGGAGAGCCTGGCAAGGGCCTCGGCGGCCTTCTCGGGCTGGCCGTCCTTCTGGTAGGCCAGGCCGAGATAATACTGGGCGGCCTGCGCGGTCGCCGGCGACGGGTGGTCCTCGGCGAGCGAGCTTTCGAGGGCCCCGATCGCCTCCTTGGCCCGGCCGAGGGCGAGCGCGGCGCGGGCGTCGATGAGCCGGGCGTCGCCCCGGAGCGGGCTCTCGGGGAACTTCGAGGCGAAGAGGGCGGCGAGCTTCCGCGCCGTCGGCCAGTCCCTGGCGTCGAGGGTCATGGCGGCGGCCCGGAGCAGGGCGTCGTCGGCCGAGGGGGCCTTCGGGTCGTCGGTGGCGATCCGAAGGAACCGGGCCCGCGCGTCGTTGAGCTTGCCCAGGGCGACCGCCGCCTCGGCGGCCCGGTAGCGGAGCGAGGGGGCCGCGGGCGTCGCGCCCAGGCGGTCGGCGGCTCGGTCGAAGGCGGCGAGGGCCTCGGCGGCCTTGCCCCGGGCGAGCAGCGACGAGCCGAGGGCATCGGCGGCGCGGGGGGCGAGCCGCTGCGCCGGGTCGTCGGCCACGAGGGCGAGCAGGGCCTCGGCGTCCTCGGGCCGGCCGAGCTTGCCCAACGCCTCGGCCCTGGCGAGCCTCGCCTCGGCGACCAGGGGGCTCCGGGGCGTCGCCTCCTCCAGCCCTGCCAGGGCCTCGACCGCCTCGGCCCAGCGGCCCCGGGTCGCCTCGACCTTGCCGACCTCCAGGGCCGCCTTGTCGGACCACTCCGCCCCGCCCTGCGTGGCCAGCTCGCGGAGGACCTTCAGGGCCTCATCGGGCTCGCCCTGCGCCGCGAGGGCCCGGCCGAGGCCGAGCCTCGCCCGGCTCGCCAGGCTCCCCTTGGGGTTGCCGACCAGGGCCCCTTCATAAGCCTTGCGAGCGGCGGGCAGGTCGCCCAGGCGGAAGTCGACGTCGCCGAGGTGCGACCAGGCCGCCTGGAGATAGCGGCGGTCGCCGCCGTCGCGGTCGACATAAGCTTCCAGCGCCTGGCGGGCGGCGGGGAGGTCGCCGAGGATGTAGGCCGTCTCGCCGACGCGATACCGACCGGTCGGGGCGTTGGGATGCTCGGGCGCGGCCTTGATGAACTCCTCGAACGCCAGGCGGGCCTCGCGGTATTGCCCGAGGAAGAGCCGGGCGTTGCCCAGGCCGAACCGGGCGTCGGCGGCGTCGGCCTCGGCGACCGGCCGTCCCGCCCCGAGAAACTTCTCGTATTCCTCGGCGGCCAGGTCGTACCGGCGAGCCCGATAGAGGCTGTTGGCGAAGTTCAAGGCCTCGGGGACTTTCCGGGCCGGGTCGGCCCCCTGCCCGCTCGCGATCGAGGCGGCCAGCGCGACGAGGAGCGGGGCGACGAGGCGGGATCGACGCGAGGTCGGCGAGTGCGGCACGAGGTCCCTCTCCCTTTCGGGCCGGTCGACCGGCCTCGCCGCGCATCGGGGGCGGGGCGACTCCCTTGTCGACCGCCGAGGCCCCCTCCGGCAACGCGTTGGTTATACCCCGACCTCGTGGCCGAGCTCAAGGTCGAGCCTCCCCGCGGCCCCCTCCCCGTCGAACGATCGAAGGCCGGATGCGCGAAGGGCCTCGTCGCTCGCCCCCTGCGCCCGGGCCCGGTCCCCACGGGAGCCCGCCCCGAAATCCCCGGCCGAGACGCGGAAACGGGGCGACTTGTCCGCGATCGGGCCGGGCCGGGCCGCCTTCGTCGCGAACGCCGGCCCGGCCGGTTTGACAGGCCGAAACGGCGACCTACGATCTTGGGAGACGGACCTTCGCCCCGCCCCGCCGAGATCGGGCATGCCTCGGGCCGGGGGGCGAGCCGACCGTCCGAGCCAACCCGGGGGATCGACCATGGACGATAACGGCGCCACCCACCTCTGCGACCTGGTCACGCCGTCGGGGTCGTCGATCGCCCCGGCCTCGAAGTCGGAATACCCCACCTACCTGGTCGTCATCAACGGCGGGATCCCCGGCGCGATGCTCCGCCTGACCCCGGGCGGGAGCCGGCTCGGCCGCTCGGCCGACAACACGATCCAGCTCCCCGACGCGAGCATCTCGCGCTATCACGCCTTCCTCGGGTCCGACGACGAGGGGCAGGTCCGCCTGACCGACCTCGGCAGCTCCAACGGGACCTTCCTCAACGGCCGACGCCTCCCCAAGGACACCCCGGTCCAGGTCCACGACGGCGACCGACTCCAGTTCGGCGGCAGCGTGATCGTCAAGTTCATCCGTCCCGACCCTTGCGAGGAGCAGTTCCAGCGCGAGATGTTCGAGCGGACCGTGCGCGACCCGCTGACCGGGCTGTACAACCGGGCCTTCTTCCTCGCCCAGTTCGGCCCGCTGGCCGACCGGGGGGCGCTCCGGGGGCTGGGGACGGCCGTGCTGATGCTCGACATCGACCACTTCAAGCGGATCAACGATACCCACGGCCACGACGTCGGCGACCTGGTCCTCCGCGAGGTCGCCGGGGTCCTCCGCCAGGCGACCCGGTCCGACGACCTCGTCGCCCGCTTCGGCGGCGAGGAATTCGTCGTCGCCCTGCCGGTGGCCGCGCCCGACCAGGCGACCGAGCGGGCCGAGCGCGTCCGGGACTCGCTCGCCTCGCGGCGGATCCTCGCCGGGGGCGTCCCCCTGCGGGTCACCGCCAGCCTCGGCCTGGCCTTCACCCCGCCGGGTCGACCCCGCTCCGTCGCCGCCCTGATCGCCACCGCCGACAAGGGCCTCTACCAGGCCAAGAACGCCGGGCGAGACCGCACCGTCTTCAGCCATGACGTCGTCAGCCGGCCCGCCGAGACGGCCACGACCAGCGACGGCGAGTAGGCCTCGACGCGCCGCCAAAGGGTCGCCCCGGGGAGGGCGTCGGGCTATGATCGAGGGCCGATCCCTCGACGAACCGACCCGCCCGGAGGTGCCGCCGTGACCCCGCCCTCGACGACCCGACCCCTGCCCCCCCTGGCCCTCGGCGTCTGCTCCTGGAGCCTGCAAGTCGCCAGCGTCGCCGAGCTGAAGCGGCTGCTCGGCGACCTCGGCGTCGAGGCCGCGCAGATCGCCTGCGGCGACCCGCACCACGCCACCTGGGCCGAGGGCGACGACCTCCCCGAGGCCGCCCGGGCCTCGGGCTTGGCCTTCACCGGGGCCATGCTCGGCTTCCCCGGCGAGGACTACACCACCCCCCAGACCATCCAGCGGACCGGCGGATTCGGCGACCCCGCCACCCGGCCCGAGCGGCTCGAACGCCTGGCCTGGGCGCTCGACCGGACCGTGAGCATCGGCCTGGCCGACCTGACCCTGCACGCCGGGTTCCTCCCCGAGGCCGGCGACCCGGCCCGCAAGCCCCTGCTCGACACCCTGGCCAGGGCCGGGCAGATGGCCGCCGAGAAGGGCGTGACCCTCGCCTTCGAGACCGGCCAGGAGACGGCCCTCCTGCTCCGCCTGACCCTCGACGAGCTGAAGTCGCCCAACATCAAGGTCAACTTCGACCCGGCCAACATGCTGCTCTACGACATGGGCGACCCGATCCACGCCGTCGAGATCCTCGGCCCGGATATCCGCAGCGTCCACGTCAAGGACGCCCGCCGCCCGGCGATCCCCGGCGAGTGGGGCGAGGAGGTCCCCCTCGGCCTCGGCGAGGTCAACATCCCCCAATTCATCCGGGCCCTGAAAGCGATCGGCTACGCCGGCCCGCTGGTCGTCGAGCGCGAGGTCGGCGACCAGGCCGGGCGGATCGAGGACGTCCGCCACGGGCTCGCCTTCCTCCGCCGCTGCCTGGCCGAGCCCGCCGGGGCCGACGACGCCACCCCCGGGGTCCACAACTCGGGCCTCCCCCGGGAATCGGCCTGAGCGGCCCTCGCGGGATTGGGGGCCCGGGATTTCAAATCGGAAATTCTTGATCGAAGAGTGGGGAAGCATCGATGGACGGATTCGACCCCGATTTCGACAGGCCCGCGCCCGCGAACAAGGCGGCCGACGACCCCCGATCCGTGGCGGGGTCGTCGTGCCTGGGGTGGGGCGTCGTCTCCATGCTAACCTGGTGGCTCCCGCTGTTCGGCCAGGTCTTCGCGCTCGCCGGGCTGGTCCGTGGCGTCCAGGCCAGGGGCTCGCCGGAGAGGGCAAGGGTCCAGCTCGGCCTGACGCTCGCCCTGCTGGCGCTGGCCCTCTCGGCGACGGGACTGGTCTGCCTGATCCAGGCGATGAAGGCCGCCGACTTCTGACAGCCCGGGTTGGGCCAGGCCCCGGCCCGAGGTTTGCAACCCTTTCGACCCCGACGGACGGACGCATCGGCCTCGACGAGGCCGATCCTCTCCCACTTCAACGGAGTCGAATCATGCCGCGAATCCATCATCAGGCCCGCTGGATCGTCCCTGCCTTCGCGATCGCCGCCCTCGGGTGGGGCTACGCGGGGCGGGCGCAGGACCCGGGCACCGGCCAGAAGGTCGGGGCGAAGGTCGACCAGGCGTTTCAGGACATCAAGGGCGGCCTCCGCCAGGCGGGCCGGGCCACCAAGGAGCAGTTCGCCAGGGCCAAGACCGCCGTCAACGACATGGGGATCGAGTCGCGAGTCTACGGCCGGATCCACTGGGACCGGGCCCTCAACGACGCCGCGATCGAGCTGAATTCCGACGACGACGGCGTCCTCACGCTGGACGGGACCGTCGCCACGGCCAAGGCGAAGGCCCACGCCGTCGAGCTGGCGAGCGAGACCGTTGGCGTCACCAAGGTCGTCGACCGCCTGGCGGTCCGACCGGCGACCACCACCACGCCCGCGAAGCCCTGATCATTCGTCCAACGAACAAGGGCCGACGCCAGCCCGGGAAGTGGGCGGGCGTCGGCCCGTGCCGTCTGCCTATTCCGTATTATGGCGAGTGACGAGTCGCGGCCGGTCGGACGATTAGCCGACGATCGTGGTGACGACCTGGGCGAGCTCACGCCCGGCGTCGGTGAGGCCGTAGAAATTGTGCTTGCCGGAACGCCTCGGCTCGATCAGCCGGCCGTGCCGGAGCAGGGCCAGGTGGTGACTGACCGCGGGCTGGCTCTGGGTGCCGAGGTCGGAGCAAAGCTCCGAGACGTTCCGCTCCTTCTCGCTGAGGAGCATCAGGACCTGCAACCTCGTCGGGTCGGAGACCTGCTTGAGGAGGTCCGCGACGCGGCGGATCTCCGGGGAGGGGCGGGGCGCGGGGACGGGCTTCGCCGCCGCCTTCGAGGCCGTGGCCTTCGAGGGAGCCGCCTTGGTCGTGCTGGTAGCCATGAGAATCCTCAAAAACCCAATAAATGCGAGACAAGACACGGGCGAACGGGCACGAAACCGGGGGGATTAGATCCAGTCGATCGTGTTTAATGATAGGTGCGCCAGCATCGACGTCAACCCGAACCGGAATTTGAATTCATGAACCATTACTGCGTGTCCCGTCGAGGAGTGGGGCGAATGAGTCGAGACGAGTATCTGATATCAGGATCCTTGTCCGATCGCTTTACTACACTAAGTTGTATACGTTGAGCAAGGGCCCTGTCGAGGAATCCCCGAAAATCCCCTGGAAGGCCCACCGGTCGCCGACCCGGCCGGCGGCGAGGATTCGGCTTGTCGGGCCCCCGTCGATGGAGTTAGAGTGGACCGTCCACGCGGGCCGGGCCGGTCGCGAGTCGGGGCCGCCGCCGGCGGGCGGCTCGGGCCAGGCCGGCGGGCCCGAGCGTCGAGCCCGAGAGTGATCCGATGCCCGCGCAAGCCACGATCGCCCGGACCGACCTGGCCTATCAACGCTGCCTCAACCCGGCCTGCGGGACGACGCTCTCGGTCGACCAGGTCGCCTTCGCCTGCCCCGAGTGCGGCGACCTCATCGACGTCGTCTACGACTGGGACCGCCTCCCCGTCCCCCGCCGCCTGGCCGACTTCCAGGCCCGCTGGGCCGATCGCCGCGACCCCCTGAACTTCTCCGGCGTCTGGCGGTTCCGCGACCTCCTCCCCTTCTCGCCGCCCGAGAAGATCGTCACCATCGGTGAGGGGCAGACCCTCTTGCAGGTCGCCGACAAGGTCGGCCAGTACGTCGGCATGAATTCCGGAAACCTCCGGCTCCAGTACGAGGGGATGAACCCCTCGGGGAGCTTCAAGGACAACGGGATGACCGCCGCCTTCACCCACGCCCGGATGGTCAACGCCCGCCGGGTCGCCTGCGCCAGCACCGGCAACACCTCGGCGGCCCTGGCGGTCTACTGCTCGGCCACGTCGTTCGGGTTCAAGGCGATCATCTTCATCGGCTCCGGCAGGATCGCCTACAGCAAGCTCGCCCAGGCCCTCGACCACGGCGCCCTGACGATCCAGATCGTCGGCGACTTCGATGACGCCATGCATCGGGTCAAGCAGGTCGCCCAGCGGCTGAACATCTACCTGATGAACTCGGTCAACCCCTTCCGCCTGGAAGGCCAGAAGACCATCATGTACCGCGTCCTGGAACAGCTCGGCTGGGAGCCGCCCGACTGGATCGTCGTGCCCGGCGGCAACCTCGGCAACTCCAGCGCCTTCGGCAAGGCGTTCATCGAGCTGAAGCACCTCGGCCTGATCGACCGGGTCCCCCGCCTCGCCGTCATCAACGCCTCCGGGGCCCAGACGCTCGACCAGCTCGTCGGCGACCACGGCATGAACTGGCTCGACGGACTCCCCGAGATGGGCCTGGCCCATTCGTACTACTCGAAGATGGACGCCGAGGGGCGGAAGGCCTCGACCATCGCCTCGGCGATCGAGATCAACCGCCCGGTGAACCTCAAGAAGTGCCTCCGGGCGCTCGATTTCTGCGACGGCGTGGTTCGCCAGGTCTCCGACCAGGAGATCATGGACGCCAAGGCCCGCGTCGGCGCCGGCGGCCTGGGGTGCGAACCCGCCAGCGCCGCCAGCGTGGCCGGGGCGAAGAAGCTCCGAGAGGAAGGCGTGATCGCCCCGGGCGACTCGGTCGTCTGCATCCTGACCGGCCACCAGCTCAAGGACCCGACGGCGACCGTCGCCTACCACGGGACCGACCAGGACAACTTCGAGAAGGTCCTGGGGAGCCGAGGCGTCCGCCGCGCCGGCTTCGCCAACCGCCCGGTCAGCGTCGCCAACGACCTCGACGACATCATCCGCACCATCGCCCTCTACTCCGAGCCGGGCGACTGAGACGGTCGTCCCATGTGCCGCCACAGGGCTCCCACCGCAAGCGAAGCCATCATGGATGCAACACCGACCATTCGACCATAATGCCCTTGAACCATGTCGGACTCGGCCAAGACGAGAGCCGCGCCCGTCCAGGAAGGGGAATCGGAAAGATGGTCGAAGTCGCTAACCTCTGCCCTACGGCCGGGATCGAGGACTTGGACCAGATGATTCGACCGGTTCACCGCACGGATCACGACGAAGTGTCCTTGCTTACCACGTCGCAAGTGGAGGATCGCGGGCCCATCCAATGGCCAGTCTTCCGTGCGAAGTTGGATACCCCGCAGGCTCAGACCGCAATCACGGCCCGCTTCGACGAGTTGGTGAAAAGAATGTCCCTTGGACGAGGGCGGCCCCATCACCGCGTTAACGCGCTCGGGTTGGAGGTCCAGACCACGAAGCCTCCCCAGCAACGACAACGCCTCAACGCCACAAGGATAGCCGACCCCCTCGGGATCGGATCGAATCGCATTAGTGGCGGCGAGTTCAACCGGAAAAACGAGGACGAGGAGCGCCGAGCCCACGACGCCGCGTGCCCTTCGCAGTGATGGGCACATCATGTCCTCCTACGGACCATCAAGGCCGCCGCGATCAAGGCCCCACCCAAAGCGTACATGCCGACCTGTCCCGCGTTCCTCACAATCCAGGGGCTTGTCGAGGATGGGGCGGCCTGTAACTGCGGCGACTTCCGGTCTGCTTCGGAGAGTAACTGTTCGAATTCCTCGCGATTCCGCCGGGCCCCGTTGATTTTCTTCGAAGCTCGTGCCTCCGCCGCTTTTTTCCAGACCAGAGGAGCATCCGCGAGGTCGGGTCGATAGGTCAGTCGGAAGCGTGAGTCGTCGAGACCCTGATTGATCAGGAGCGTCCCCTTGACGATCGCGGAGACTTCTTCGGTCAGGGGATTGCGGTAGATGGTCCCGAGCAGGGAATAATTGACAAACTTCCCCCTCAAGGGAAACCAGACCGTCCCTCCGCCTTTGGCTTCGACTTCTCCCAGCTCGATGCCGAAGCTTTGCCAGATGAGGTCGCCTCCCTTCAGGAAGTCATAACGGAGCACGTGCCCCTGCCGCTCCATGTCGATCCAGAAGCGATCGATCGCCTTTCCGCCAGGGTTGACCAAGTCAATCGCCAAGCACTTGCGACCGGCTTCCGTCTCCCAGCCCCGGCAGGAGTACTGATAGTCGCGATCTTGCAAGAGGGCGATCATCAGAGGCGCAACGTAAAAATACAGAGGATATTCGGTCCTGAAGAAGGATCCGATCCAACTAGGTTCGGTGCGGATTGCTCCGATGGGCCCCCCGCCCACCTCGAAGTCCTGCTGCGAGAGTCGCTTGCCGTCGTTTGCTAGACTTTGAACCACCCTGGAAGGGCTCCCCAAGTCGCCTCCCTCCCATGTGTAAAGATCGAGATGGGCTGGACCGTCATCACGACGGGCAAAGCGACCTTGGAAAAAAACCGGGGCGAATGGATTGGCGGATCGATTCCCGGCGGGAATTTTGTCGGCGTCGGGGACCTGCAATGTGCGCAGGCTTCCTTCATAAACGTACTCGACATCGCGGATCATGCCCTGGGACGATCGCAACGTCTTCAGGAGGACATCCCGTGAGACCTCTTCTCCGCCGGCGATGGCCGTGAAGATCGAAGTCAGTTGGAGGAACGCGGTCCACCGCAGGAGGTTCGCGACACGATTCATCTTCGACTCCGAGACCTGCACCGGCGATATACGCTGTAAGATGGGCCATCCTTGGCCTTGGGTTAGTCCCATTGGGGGGTGGTCGCGACTCAAGGGGTCAACGGATCAGTGGGCATCGGGAAAGCTTGGTCGACCCTCTGTTGGGCGGTCGTGCAATCGAAGCCTCGCTGGGCCACGGCTCCGAAACACTTTGGGCTACCATCGACCGTCTTACACGTGCCCTGCAGCAGGCGACCGCACGCCTTAGGTGTGTAATCATTTCCTTCCATACTGCCGCCCCCCGTATAGACCGTATGGGTCGGAGCGGGATTGGCGTCGCATTGCCAGCAAGTGGCGCTCGCGGTCACGTCATCGTCGGTGCAAGAGAGAACGACCCCCTTCGCCTTATCTCGGGT
>JAABUK010002180.1_pt1 | contig 35652 bp, 25 predicted proteins | sample 5559141 | NCBI WGS metagenome assembly JAABUK01 (sample SAMN10711869, study PRJNA513367) | rock metagenome | isolation source: Antarctica rocks | place: Antarctica: Victoria Land, Pudding Butte nord | collected 2016-01-03
ATCCGGATCGATGGTGGGCCTCGCCGCGCCCGACACCCACCTACAGATCATCAACTTTGAACTAACCGGCGTCCTCGATCGACACGTTCCAGTACGCCTCGCTGACGAACCGCGACCAGCTCGCGATCCGGACGGTGGAATTGTCGTAGAATGGCTTCCAGGCCGGGCGGATGGGCGGCTTGCGGAGCCTCATCCCGGCCTGGTCGGGGGTCCGGTTGGCCTTCCGGGCGTTGCAGGCGACGCAGGCGAGGACGCAGTTCTCCCAGGTGGTAGCCCCTCCCTTGGATCGGGGGAGGACGTGGTCGATGGTCAATTCCTCGGTCCCCGGCTGCGACGCGCAATACTGGCAGGTCGAGTGGTCGCGCTTGAAGACGTTCCGGCGGCTGAAGGTGACGGCGTTGGACCGGGGCCGATCGTGGCGGGTCAGGGTCAGGACCTCGGGCACCCTCATGGCGAAGGAGACGGTCCGGATGAACGGCTCGCCCGCGCGGGGCGCCATCCTCGCCCAGTCGGCCCAGGTATAGAGCCGGAAGTCGTCGGGGTCGACCACGTGCGCCGACTCGTTCCAGAGCATGGTCAACGAGCGGGCCACGGTGGCGACGTTGACGGGCATCCAGTTGCGGTTGAGAACCAGGGTCGGTCGATCGAGGACGCAGCCCGCCATGCAGAGCCTCCCGAGGGGGCCAAGGGGACCGGGGGAGTCGAACCCCGCCTGAAGTCGATCTATTACAACATAGCCGACGGCCTTGCGTGAGCCAGGACCGGCGGAAGTCGCCGGGGGGCGACCCCGCCCCACCCCGACACGAGGTGTCCGCGCCGGGTTCCCCGGGATAGAGTAGACGGTCCGGGCGGATCGGCGACCACGGGGAGGAGGGCCGGATGAAGGCGGAGATCATCGCCATCGGCAGCGAGCTGGTCGGGGGCCAGTCGCTGGACACCAACAGCCAGTGGCTGAGCCGGGCCCTGGGCGACCTCGGGATCCCGGTCCACTTCCACACCTCGCTGGGCGACGACCTGGGCGAGAACGTCGACGTCTTCCGGATCGCGGCCGATCGCGCCGACCTGGTGGTCACCAGCGGGGGCCTCGGCCCGACCCAGGACGACCTGACCCGCGAGGCCCTGGCCCGCCTGGCCGGCGTCGGGCTGGTTGAAGACCCGGCCTCGCTCGACGCGATCGCGGCGATGTTCGCCCGCCGGAATCGGCCGATGGCGGCGATGAACCGCGTCCAGGCCCTCCTCCCCGAGGGCGCCGAGCCGCTGCCCAACGCCGTGGGCACGGCGCCCGGGATCCTGATGAAGGTCGGCCGGGCCCGCTTCGCCTGCCTGCCGGGCGTCCCCTACGAGATGAAACGGATGTTCGCCGAGCAGGTCGAGCCCCGGCTCCGCCGCGACGGGCTGGCGGCCCGGACGATCGTCCACCGCAAGATCAACCTGTTCGGCAAGGGAGAGTCGGAGGTCGAGGCCGAGGCGCTCGACCTGACCGCCCGGGGTCGGGTCCCGGAAGTCGGGATCACCGCGTCCGACGCGACCATCAGCTTCCGGATCTCGGCCGAGGCCGGATCCCGGGAAGAGGCCGCCCGCGCGATCCTGCCGACGGCCGAGCTGATCTACGCCCGGTTCGCCGACATGATCGTCGGCGAGGGGGCCGATGACGTCGCCGACGCCCTGGTCCGCGAGCTGGTCCGGGCCGGCCGGACGATCGCCTCGGCCGAGTCGTGCACCGGCGGCCTGATCGCGTACCGGATCACCGCGATCCCCGGCGCGAGCCGTCATTTCCCCGGCGGGGTCGTCACCGATTCCGACGGGTCGAAGGCCGACCTGCTCGGCGTCCCCGGGTCGATCATCGAGGCCCACGGGGCGGTCAGCGCGGAGGTCGCCTCGGAGATGGCGGCTCGCGTCCGCGAGCGGTTCGGCGTCGACCTGGGGCTCGCCGTGACCGGGAACGCCGGGCCGGGCCCGGGTATCCCCGGCGACGCCGTCGGGTTGGTCTACCTCGGCCTCTCGACCGCCGAAAAGACGCAGGCCCGCAAGATCGAGATCGGCCCCGAGCAGCCCCGGGACGTCATCCAGAGCCGGGCGGCGAAGCAGGCGATCAACTGGGCGCGGCTCGTCCTCCGGGGCTACCCCGACCGGGATCAGACCCTCTTGAGGCCGAACACCTTGGCGTAGACGTCGACCTTCTCGGCGATCGACGCCCGACGGGGCGGCCCCCCGTTGTGATGCAGGACCAGGAGCGTCACGTCGTCGTCGGCCTCGACGCCCCCGCGGTGGCGGGCGACCGCCTCCACCAGGGCCCGGCCCAGCCGGGCGGGATCGGACCGATCCACGCCCCGGGCGATCTGCAACAGCCCCTCCTCGCCCAGCATCGCGCCCGAAGGGCTCGGCGCCTCCATCAGGGCATCGGTGTAGAAGATCACGACGTCCCCCGTGTCGAGCTTGACGGCGGACTGGTCGTAATTCATCTCCTCGTCGATCCCGAGCGGGAGGTTGGACGGGGAATCGATCGACCCGGTGGTCTCGTGCGTCATCAACGACCACGCCCCGGTCTCGGCCCGATACCAGAGCGGCCGGGGGTGCGCGGCGTTGCAGACCGAGAGCCGGTCGCTGGTGGCCAGGTAGGTGGCGATCAGGGCGGTGGCGAACCGTCGCATCTGCGCCAGTTCGGTGAACTGGCGATTGAGGGCCCGGACGAGCTGCTTCTGGCTCTTGTTGTTGATGTTCCGGCGCATCAGGGTCCGGAGGCCGTCGGAGAAGCTGGCTACCGACTCGCCGTGCCCGGAGACGTCGGCCAGGATCAGCCGGGTGATGATCCCCCCACCGCAGAGCGACACGAAATGGACGTCGCCGCCGTGATCCTCGTCCTTGTAGGGGGCGCTGTAGACGTAGATGTCGAGGCCGGGCGTGGCGATCGCGCTCTCCACGGCCTTGTTCCCGCCCCAGATTTCCATGCAATGCATGGTGTGGGCCTCGACCTCCCGAGCCACCGGTTCCGACATGCATCCCTCCTCAGTCGGGATCGATCCTCGGGTTCGATCAGGGCTCGACGCCCCGGCAGGCGAGATAGAGCGACCAGAGCGCGGCCCCGCCCTCGGGATCGGCGGGGGCCGAGGCGTCTCCGGACCGCCGCCGATCGTCCCATTGCAAGATGACCTCGGGCGGCAGGAAAAGTTCGATCGGGATGGATCGCCCTTTCCGCGCCATCATCGTGGCGTGGCGGACGATCACCGCGAGGTCGAGGCCCCGGATCTCCGCGACCTCGTCGGGCCGGAATCCGCGATCGAGGAGCCGCCCGGTCCATTCCTCGGTCGGCACGCGATCGGACGGCCGGGCCGGGGCGGCCTCGGGCCGATCGGGAGGAATTTCCGCCCCGGGCCGGGCCGGAACGGAGGCCGGCCGGCACAGCCCGCCGATCGCGGCGAGCAGGGCCGCCCCGTACCGCTCGCGGATGACCGGGCCGACGCCCTTGATCGCGGCCAGCTCGAACGGCGATCCGGGCCGTTCCCGGACCAGCGCCTCCAGCGTCCGGTTCGGGAAGATCGTGTAGGCCGACTGCCCGGCCTCGCGCGCCCAGGCCGCCCGGAGCGATCGGAGCTTGACGTAAAGGGGATCGCCCGACAGGTCCGGACCGACCGGCTCGCCGGCCTCCTCCTCGGCGGGGGCCTCCTCGGCCCCCGGTGACCCGCCGATGGCCGGCCTCGCCGCCGATCGGGTCGCGATCCGCTCCAGCCCGCCGAGCCGGACCTTGGCGTGCAGCTCGTCCGGCAAGGCGAGCTGCAACGGCTGGTCCCCCTTGGCCTTGAGGTACGCCCGGCCCTCGTCGGTGATGTCCACCACCGGCCGGAACCGGTCGACGTCCCGGGAGACGACCAGCCCCGACGAGGTCAGGGCGTCGATCAGGCAGGCGACCTCCGACCGGCCGTAATCCTTCATGATCCCGTACGTGCTCAGCTTCTTCAGGCCGAGCTTGTCCATCCGCTCCGAGCCCGAGCCGGTGAGCATCTGGGCGATGGCCACCTTGCCGTACTTCCCCCGGCCCCGGGCCACCCCCGAGAGGACCTTGAGCACGACCTCGCGCCCGGCCTCGGTGTCGACCGGCCGGGCCGCGTCGTTGCGTCGCCCGTCGGCCGGGCCGCAGTTGTCGCACCGCCCGCAGACGGTGGCCTCGGTGTCGCCGAAGTAGCCGAGGATGTACGACCGCCGGCAATCCGACGACTGGGCATACCGGATCATCCGTTCGAGCTTGTCATACTCGCGCTGCTTGCGCTGCTCCAGCGACTTGAAGTCGATGGCCAGGTCGCGCGACCGCTTCGACCGCTCGTTCACCCGGACGGCGTTGCCGCGGAACGGCGGGACGTAGTCCATCGGCAGCTCGGCCGCGAGGTTCTTGATCGCCCGGGTCAGCGCGGACCGGTCGAGCCCGAGCTTGGAGGCGAAGTCGTCGGGGTGGAAATAGACCGACTCGCCGAACCGACGGTTGACGATCCCCTCGACCCCCCGGAGGACGATCTGCTGGACGTGGGCGTTGGGGCTGATCCGGTCGATGAAGCTGGGCTCGTCCGCCTCGGCGTTGATCCGGACGATGGCCATGTTCTCGCGGGGCCGGAACCGCTCGACCGCCCCGACGCCTTCGAGGATCTTGAGGACCGTCCCGACCGCCGACTCGTTCAGGTCGAGCCGCGTCGACTCCTTGATCTCGGCATGGGTCAGCTCGATCGGGTCGGCGTCGAGCCCCCGGAGGTATTCGTAGATGCGGAAGACGGCGTCGGGCGGGGGATATTCATTGTCGATGAACATCTCCTGGAGGAACCGGTCGCCCGGCGCATAGAGGAGCACGCAATGCGCCGCGTGGCCGTCGCGACCGGCCCGGCCGGCCTCCTGGTAATAGGCTTCGAGGGTCCCGGGCAGGTTGAAATGGACGACGGACCGGATATCGGCCTTGTCGACCCCCATCCCGAAGGCGTTGGTGGCGACGACGGTCTGGACCTCGCCGGCCATGAATCGTTCCTGGGCCTGGGTCCGCTCCTCGCGGGTGAGCCCGGCGTGGTAGATCACGGCGGGCCGCCGCAGCTCTTTTTGGAGGAACTGGCCGATGGTCTCGCACCGGGCGCGGCTGGAGGCGTAGACGATCGCCGATCCGGGGGTCCGCTCCAGCGTGTCGGCCAGCGCGGCGAGCTTGTCGGCGTCGCGTCGGGCGTCGACGACCGCATAGCTGAGGTTGGGCCGGTCGAACCCGGTGACGAACTGGGCATGGTCGCGGAGGTCGAGCTGGTCGGCGATGTCGCGGCGGACGAGGTCGGTGGCGGTCGCGGTCAGGGCGATGCAGGGGGGCGATCCGACCTGGCGGCGGGCCTGGCCGATCCGGGCATAGTCGGGGCGGAAGTCGTGGCCCCACTCGCTGATGCAGTGCGCCTCGTCGACCGCCAGGAGGGCGGGTCGGACCCGGGCCATCGTCTCGACGAATCGGGGGCTCCGGAACCGCTCGGGGGCGACGTAGATCAGGTCGTACCGGCCCGCCTCGATCTCGGCCAGCCGGGCCCGCTGCTCGGCCGGGTCGAGCGTGCTGTTGAGCAACGTCGCCCGGAGTCCCCGGGCGGTCAGGGCGTCGACCTGGTCCTTCATCAGCGCGATCAGCGGGCTGACGACCAGGGTCGGGCCGGACAGCAGGAGCGCGGGGAGCTGGTAGCAGAGCGACTTGCCCCCGCCGGTCGGCATCACGCAGAGGACGTCGCGACCGCCCATGACGTTCTCGATCACCTCCCGCTGGCCGGGGCGGAAGCGTTCCAGCGCGAATCGCTCGCGGAGCGTCCGTTCCAGGTCGATCGCGGGGTCGGCGATGCTCATGAAGGTCCGGTCCCGGGGCCTCGTCGATCGGGGACACCGCATTATACGGACCCAGGGCCCCGCAAGCGACCCGCCTCCGGTCCGGATGTCGACTCCGATCCGGGGAGAAACCCGGGTAAGCCGGGACCATCGGAGGTGAATATATCCCAGGGGCTTGCCGACTTCGGCCCGATCGGGGGCCATCGCGGCGGCTTCGTCCTGGCGGGGGCACTCGGATGGAGATTGGGTTCGTTTGGCCCGGGGGGAGGATGGCCCGTGATCCGGTCGGATCGGACGGTCGGGTTCGTCCGGAGGGCCCGGTCTCGGGTGGCGGTGGGTTCGTTCTTGCCGTCATCCGGGGCGGCCTCGTGGGTTCGTCTCGCCGGGCCGAACGCGCCGGCGCGTTGGCTTCGTTATTCCCCGCCCGTCGAGCGGCCGACTATCATGGAGGCCGGCCGCGACGAGCCGGGGAGCGAGGCGCCCGGATGGAGCAGATCTATTACACCCAGTGCCCGGTCGGCTACGGCCTCGGCGCGAGCAACGGGTTCCAGATCAAGCGGAGGACCGCGGCGTATCCCCTCTCGGGCGACTTCCGCCAGCTCGGGCTCCGGGCGTTCCCGGGCGGCGGGCGGACCCTCGCCCCGCCGGCCCTGCGCTACCGACGCGACGGCGACGTCGCCGAGGTCGCCCGCCTGACCCCCCGGGCCCACGAGTACGACACCGAGCGCGGCCCCTGGGGACGGCCCGGCGGCCACTTCGCGCACGGGCTCCGGCTCGGCCCCGACGAGTTGGCTTCGATTTGCCAATGGCCCGCCGGCCTGTTCGACAGCGCGATCTGGCGGCGGACCGACCGCGAGCCGAGCCGGGGACGGCCTCCCGATGAGGTCGAGCTGTCCCCGGCCGCCCTGGTCCCGGCCCCGACCTTCGCCGACGTTGCCCCGCTCGCCGCCGGCGAGGACCCCGCGCGGCTCGCCCGGCTCCTGACGGCGGTGGCCGTCGTGGCGCGCGAGGGCCGGACGCTGTTCCTGATCGACGAGCCGGACCGGCTCGGGCCCCGGGTCGCGCTCCTGACGTTCGCGCTCCCCGAGGCGTTCCGGGCCGACCTGACCTTCTCCACCTACCACGACCGCCCCGAGGAGCTGCCCGGGTTCCGGATCCAGGGGACCATCCCCGCCGCCCGGCCCAACCGGCCGGCCCTGATCGCGCTCGGGATCGTGGCCGACCTGGCCTCCTCGACCACCGAGCCCCCGATCGAGCCGGCCGCCTGGGCGTCGACCCTGGCCGGCTGGCTGGTCCGCCGGGGCCCGGTCGACGAGGCCGACTGGGAGGCCACCGACCAGCGGGCCCGGGCGGCCCGGATCGCCGACCCCGGCGGATCGCCGTGGTCCGACGCCTGGCTCGATCGCCTGTTCGGGTTCCCCGAAGCGTCCCGGGACCGCCGGCCCCCCGAGACGCCGGACGGATGGCGGTCGCTGGGCGAATTCGCCTCGTGGTCGGGCCGGTCCGGGCTGGGCGACGAGTGGGCCCGCCCGAGGGATCCCGCCTGGTGGCTGGCGGCCGCCCCGGCCCGGGTCGTGCCCGAGGCCCGATCCGCGCTGGTCGCCCACGCGACGCTCCGCGACGCCTGGCGGGGGGCCGGCCGGCCGGCCGGGTGGGGCGTGGCCTCGGCCGCCTGGTTCCGAGACGTCGGGCCGGCCGAGCGGGACGACGCGATCGCCGCCCTGCTCCGGGCCGCCCCGAAGCCGGCCCGGCCCGCCTTCGCCCGGTCCCTGCTGCCGGGCCTGACGCCCTCGGGCGCCGAGGCCGTCCTCGCCCGATACCGGGCCGACGCGCCGGGCGACGGGGCGTTGCAGGTCACGCTGGAGGCCAGCGCCGCCGTGTCGGCGATCCGGGCGGGGGACGATTTCGGCCCGCTCGGCGAGATCCTCCGCCGGGCCCGGGCCCATCCGGGGGCGACGTCGGCGATCCTCGACGCCTTCGAGTCCGGCCTGGCCGACCGGCCCGACCTCGTCCCGGCCGTCGCCGCCGCGCTGGCCGATGCCTTCGACCCGGGCGTCGACGGCGAAGGCCGGGAGGGGCTGGCCTGGGCCCTGGGCCAGGGCGGGGCCGCCTCGACCTGGCTGGGCCCGACGCTCCGCCCGCTCCTGGCCGACGTCGGCCGCTTCGACGAGTGGCAGGCGCTCCGCGACCGGACCCCCGAGGACCTCCGGCCCGCGCTGGCCCGGGCCGTGCTCGACGTCGCGCGCGACCCGGGGCTCCCCGACGAGGCGTTCCGATGGGGGGTCGAACGGCTCGTGTTGCCCCTGGGGCCCCGCCCCCACGACCCGGCCTGGCCCGGGTCGTACCTCGACCGGACCCCGTCGGGCCTGGACCTCCTGAGGCGGCTGATCGCGCCGGAATACCGCAAGCTCGGCGTCCCGGCCTGGCTCGACCGGGCGAGGGCTTGGGGCGAGGTCACGGCCGAGCAGGGATCGCGGATCGACTCGTGCCTGGGCTACGCCCGGGCCCTGAACTCGCGCGACCCGGGCTCGCTGCCGAGCATCCACGTCCCCGGCGTCCCGCCCGAGGAGCGTGGTATCCTGCTCGCCCAGATGCTCAAGCACGTCGGCGGCCCCGCGCTGGAAGGGCTCCCCTTCGTGCTCGACGCCTGCCGGGACGCCTGGCCCGGCGGCTTCGACCCCGGCGCGCCGGGGCTCCGGGCGGTGGCCGCCGCGCTGGCCCGATGCCTGGGATCGCTCGGCCTCCCGCCCGACCGGTGGCTGGCCCGGCTGGCCGAGGTCCTGGGCCGCCTCCGGCTCGTCGGCGCCGGGCGATCCGGCTTCGAGCCCGACGGCCTGGCCGCCGAGGTGGTCGCCGCCGCCCCGAGGGTCGCCGGGCCGCCGGCGTCGCCCTGGCCGCTCCGCCGGCTCCTGCTCCGCGACCCGGCCGCCTGGCCGGCACTGGCCGCCGACATCCGCCGCGACCTGGCCGACGTCGCGCCCCCGGCGGCCCCCGAGGTCTTCGACCGATGGGACGAGGGACTCCCCAAGGACAACAACCCGGGCCGGTTCTTCGAGCTGTTCCTCAACGCCTCCGACGGGCCCCGGATGGCCGCCGTGGTGCTCGCCCGGGCCGCCGACCTGAGGTCGCTGCCCCCCCTGCCCTGGTGGGATCACGGCCGACACGCCGAGGGCCGCGACGACCTCCGCGACGGTTACGCGCGGATCGCCCCCCTCGCCCCCCTGCCCGAAGGGCGGCTGTTCCAGGTCCGACCGTGGGTCGAAGGCCCGACCCGGCGCGAGTCGGCCCCCGACGAGCCCGGGATGCCCGGGCTCTCGGGCCGCGGCAGGGCCCGATGGGGCTGCGTGGTGGCCCTGACCAACTTCCAGCACGCCGGCCGGGACGCGCCGGCCCGATGGCCGATCGTCACCGACTGGGAGGCCCACCTCCCGCTCGCCGCCCTCCCGCCCGACGACCGATATCGGTTCATCGCCTGGGTCGTCAACGGGCTGGACGAGGCCGAGCCGCACCAGCTCTCCCGGCTGGCGAGCTGGATGAAGCGGTCCGGCATGAAGGACCCCGGCCGCCTGGCGAGCTGGGCCGACGAGATCGACGGGCTCGCCCAGGTCGCCGCCGAGACCCGCCTCTACCGGGCGCGGCTGGTCGGCGAGCTCCGCGCCGAGCATTACCGGATCCTCCGCGACGACGTCGAGGCCCGGGGATCCAGATCGGTGCGGAGGGGCTCCTCTGACGAGGGGTAGTTTATGCAGCGACCCGCATTAAAACTCCGGATTCGCGTGATTCTTTTCATCGTTGCCGCTGTGGCAATTGCAATCGTCGTGACCAAGAAGGTTGATGGGCTTTACCGTCGCTATTTCGTTGCCAGATTTTTGGATTGATCACACCTAAGGTAAAATCATATTATTTTTTGACCGATATTGACTTTATTCGGTGCCTGCCCCCCATCGCCTTCTTGAACCATAACCCATCGTCCATCAATCAGTTTTGGAACGCGGACGACCACCGATGGAACGGACTTCCCGAAAACGACACGAAAACTTCATCATTGCTTCTCCATCCGGTCATGGCTTCTGGGCCGGAAGCCGCCCACAATTGTGATGCGGTCGGATCCCCGGGCCGATCATGATGGGACGGGGCGAGGGGCCCCGGTTCGGATCCGGATCGCGCGGGGTCATCATTCATGGTGGGATTGGGCGCGGGATCGCCTGTAGTCGGGGTCGACCTGGGCGGGACGAAGATCCTGGCGGGCGTGGTCGGCCCGGACCACGCCATCCTCGGCCGATCCAAGCGGCCGACGCCCGCCGATGAGGGCAACTCGGCCATCCTGGGGGCGATCGTCGCGTGCGTCGACCAGGCCCTGGAGGCGGCGGGGCTGTCCCGGGGCGATGTCGCGGCGATCGGGGTCGGCTCGCCCGGCCCGCTCGACCCGTCGACGGGGATCATCGCCTTCAGCACCAACCTCAACGTCCGCGACTGGGCCCTGGGGCCGGACCTGTCCGGGGTGATGGGCCGGCCGGTTTTGATCCAGAACGACGTCCGGGCCGGGGGTTACGGCGAATACCGGCTGGGGGCGGGCCGGGGCCGGCGGAACCTCCTGGCCGCGTTCGTCGGCACGGGGATCGGCGGTTGCGTGATCCTCGACGGCCGGATCCTCGAAGGGGCGACCGGCAACGCGGGCGAGATCGGCCACGTGATCGTCAAGGCGGACGGGCCCCGGTGCGGCTGCGGCCGGAGGGGTTGCCTGGAGGCGGTGTCGAGCCGGACCGCGATCGCCCGGCGGATCGCCAAGGCGGCCCGCGAGGGCGAGGCTTCGCCGCTGGCCGCCCGGGTCGACAAGAAGTCGGGCAAGCTCAAGAGCGGCGACCTGGCCGCCGCGATGGCCGACGACGACCCAGTGGCGGTCCGGGAGGTCGGCCGCGCGGCCCACTTCCTCGGGCTGGGGCTGGGCGGGCTGGTCAACCTCCTCGGCCCGGAGATCGTGGTCATCGGCGGCGGCGTGGCCGAGGCGCTGGGGCCGACGTTCGTCGACCTGGTCCGGGCCTCGGCCCGCGAGCAGATCCTGGTCGACCCCGACCGGACGATCCGGATCGAGCCGGCCGCGCTGGGGGACGACGCCGGGATCCTCGGCGCCGCCCTCCTGGCCCGCGAGCGGTTCGCCGTCTGACCGTCACCGCATCCCGCCGCTCATCCCGCCGCCGCCCATCCCGCCCATCCCCCCGATCGGCGCCTCCATCAGGCCGCTGCTCTTGAGGTAGTGGACGCCCATCCCCTTGGCATATTCCAGCTTGAACTGGTAGTTGACCGGGAACGCCTTCTCGCCGACCGAGCCGACCGGGACGACCAGGTCCCACCGGAGGAGGTTGTCGGGCTTCTGGTTCCGGACGTACAGGGCATCGGAGCTGAGCGGCGGGCTGGTGTCGCCGAGGTTGACGGCGACGTCCGAGCTCTCGGCGCGGGGGAGCCGGTCCCAGACCTGGAGGTTGACGGGGGTCGACTTGAAGTTCCGGACCACGATCCGGAACTCATAGCTATGGACCTGGTTGCCGCCCTGGACCGAGTCGGTCTTCTTGGCGAGCCGCCGGCCGATCTGGATCTGGGGGTCGACGCCGAATCCGACGGTGAATTGCTCGCCGACGGCCACCTGGGGCAGGGTCATCCGGCCGACGAAGTCGGTCCCGACGTACATGGTCGCCTCGCCGGGCAGGATCACCGAATCGCCGGTGTTGGTCAGCTTCGCCAGGCGATAGACCCGGGCGGAGAGCACGGGGACCGCCTTGGCAAAATACTCGGGCGCCATCTCGATCCGGGCGACCTCGACGAGCTGGGGCTCCTTGCGCGAGGGGACGGTCATCCGCCCCTTGACCCGGTAAGTCACGCCGGGGCCCTCGGAGGACTGGGGCCGCCCCCCGTCCTTGGGGTCGTCGTCCCGGGCGAGCAGCTCCTCGGCCTGGTCGATCGCCGCGGCCTCGTTCAGGAGGGCGCCCCCGGCCGCGGCATTGTTGCCCACCAGCGCCTGCTGGGCCTGGCCGCGGTAGGCCTTGGCCTGGGCGCGGTTCTGATCGGCGCCGGGCTTCGCCATCATCCCCCCCATCATCTGGCCCTGGCCTTGCTGGCCCTGGCCCTGGCCCTGGCTCTGACCCGGCTGGTTCGGGTTCCTGCCCACGATCGCGATGTCGAGCGGGGCCAGGTCGGGGATGGCGGCGTTGAGCGACGGCTGGGCGGTCGAGAGCGTCAGCGCGGCCTCGCCCCAGTCCTCGCCCGATTGCTGCTCGATGGCCGCCAGGTATTCGAGCTGGACCGGGTCCTTGTCGGCGCCGGCCCGGAGGCGATATTGCGGCTTCCAGGTCGAGGCCGAGACGAGGTAGTTGAGCCGGACGGTCCCGGCCGGGGCGTTGGCCTTGTCCAGGACGATCACGGCGTCGCTCTCGGTCCGGCTCGACCCGGCGGAGAGCTCCTGGAGCTGGGCCTCGGCGAAGGCGGTCGCCTCGGCGTTGGCCTTGAGCTTCTGCTCCAGGACGACCAGGGCGGCCGACTTCTCGGCGCGCGATTCCATGACGTAGGTGGTCAGCTTGATGGTGGTCTCGCCGTTGAGCATCCCCTTCTCGGCGACGCCTTGCATGGTGGCCCCGGTGAAGTTCTCCAGCTTCTGGAGGAACCCGAGGTTCTGGTTCAAAACCTCGACCTCCTTCTTGATCCGACCCGATTCCGCGGCCAGCGTCTTGATCATCTCCTCCTGGGTCCGGACCGCCTTGCGCGTGTCCTCGCGGACGGCCCGGGTCCGGAACCGGGTGCTCAGGATCCGGAGGCCGTCGGTCCCCTCGGTGTAGAGCGAGTTGGCGATCACCTGGGCGGGGAGCGGGGAGACGACCAGCTCGACGATCCCCTTGCCCTCGGGGGCCGAGACCTCGCGGGTCACCAGGGCGCTGTCCTGATAGACCGTCACCGCCGTGACCCGGCTCGGGGAGACCTTGGGCGGGGGGACGTCCTCGACGGCCTCCGGGTCCGCCTCCGCCGCCCGGGCCGGGTCGGGCGGCGGGGGCGCGACGGCGGGCGCGGGCGGTTCCTGGGCCAGGGCGGCCGACGATAGGAAGCAGCAGGCGAGCCATTTCCAGGCGGGCATGATCGACGCTCCGGGTTGGATCGAAGGAGAGGAAGGATCGGCGGACTCGCTCCCGGCCGCCGATCCAACCCTTAGACGTCCGAAGTCGCCGGACGTTTCGAAACTTCCCCCCCGAAACGATTCGGCGCGCCGGTCACCTCTTGAGGAAGCCCTGGCCGTCGAGCCATCGGGCGCAGAGGCCCGGCCATTCCGAGAAGGCAAACCCCTCGCGGCCCAGCCCCAGGCCATGCTGGCCCTTCTCGAAGACGTGGAGCTCGACCGGGACCTTCGCCTTCCGGAGCGCGAGGGCGAAGGCGATGCTGTTCTCGGGCGGGACGGCCGAGTCCTGGTCGGTGTGGGCCAGGAAGGTCGGCGGCGTGTCCCGGGTGACCTGCAACTCGCCGGAGAGGCCCTCGGCCAGCTCTCGGCTCGGGTTGGCCCCGATTAGGTTGTTCTTCGAACCCTGGTGCGTGTAGGGCGCGACGAGCGAGATCACCGGATAGATCAGGATCGCGCGGTCGGGCCGGGAGCTGAGCCGTTCGACCGGGTCGGAGGCGTTGGGGTCGCCGGCGTCGAAGTGGGTGGCGATCGTCGAGGCGAGGTGCCCCCCGGCCGAGAACCCGAGGACGGCCACCCGCCTGGGGTCGACCTTCCAGGCCCCGGCGTTGGCCCGGACGGTCCGGATCGCCCGGGCGGCGTCCTGGAGCATCGCCGGGTGGTGATGGTGGGGCGCCAGCCGATACTTGAGGACGACCCCCGCGACCCCCAGGCCGTTGAGCCACTCGGCGATCGGCCGGCCTTCATGCTCGGCGAGCCCGCCGTAACCGCCCCCCGGGCAGATCACCACGACCGCGCCCGTCGCCTTCTCGGGCGGGGGCAGGTAGAGCGTCAGGGTCGGGCGGGATCCCGGAGCGTCCCGGGCGACCCCCGGCGGCCCGTCCGGCCAGAGCGGGATGGGCTCCCGCGCCGGGGGCCGGTCGTCGGCCCGGGTGACGTGGACGGACGATGCCCCCAGCAGGGCCAGGGACAGCAGCCAGGCCGACCGCCGATCCGCGATTCGCATGAGACTGGATCCCGTCGGGGCCCGGGGGATGGAGGCTCCCGGCCGGGCCCCGTCAGGCCGGTCGCCTCGACTCGAACGCGGGGATCGCCCCGAGCCATCGGGCCTGGATCGCGACCGTCGCGAGCAGGCAGATATCGATGACGAAGACCAGGAAGACGCGGATGATCGTATACATCCAGGGATCGGCGGAGATGATCATCGGGTTCATCCCCGCCCTCGTCGAGAGCGAGAGCGAGGCCGGGACGGCGGCGACGAAGGTGTATCCGTGGTGGATCGCGTCGAAGTAGCCGGCCAGGAACTTCGCCGGGGGGAACAACCGGTAGTCGATCATGTGATACAGGGGGACGCCTTCATTCATGGACGGGGTGCCGGGCATGGGCATGAATTCGAGGGCGAAGAACGACAGGTGGCCCATGATGTAGAACAGGGATCCCAGGACGACGTCGATCAGGGCCAGGCCGGCCGGGACGGTCGCCAGGGCCAGGACGGTCGCGAACGGATGGCGGCCGATCAGGCCGAGACCCTTCCTGAACCCCATCGGGCTGTGACCCCGGCCGTCGCTCCCATAGGCCATCAGCAGGGCGATCGGCAGGATGGTCCAGGTGGCCGCCGCGATCCCGATCCCCGTCGGGGTCCAGTGCGGCGACCGGGGGGGATGCAGGCCGGGGCCGGCCCCCAGGACCCAGAGGGGGATCACCGTCCCGGCCGCCATCAGCGCGCAGAGGACCGCCCTGGTGGGAGAACTGGGGATGGCGACCTGCCTCCAACCTCGGGCCGGGTCGGCCTTGTCCCCGCCGGCGGCGCGGAGGATCGCCCCGTAGGCGGCGGCCCCCATCGTCATCGCGACCCCCGTCACGACCAGGCCCACGTGGGGGACCGCCTGGGCCGCGGTGAGGATGGCGGCGGCCCAGATCACGTAGCGCATCCCCGGCCCTCGGATCACTCCCCGCAAGCCCGCGGAAAGCTCCCGCGCGACCTTCTGGCTCTCGCGGGGGACCGGGACGAACACCATCCGGTGGCAGGCCCAACATTTGATCTCGGTCCCGACCTGATCGGGCTTGGCCCGCAGGCTCCGCCCGCAAGGGCAGGCGACCGGGAGGAGGGACGTGGGGCTTCGTTCGATGGCCATCGTCGGAGATCGATCCCTGGGTTCGTGCCGGCTTCGGGTCCGGCGGGAGGGGGCCGGATGCGCCGACTTCCTGCAAATCGCGATCGACCCGGCCCCGCCTGGCCGACCACTGCCGATGGCAAGGCACGTCCCCTTGCGATGTCTCTCCGGTACATCGACCCGGTCGCAGGGCGCCGGGAGGATGGGAGATGGCCATCATGGCCCGGTCGGATGGACGCTGATGAGATCTTGGACCCGACCCGCCCCGGTGTCAAGACTGTATCGGGCCGGAGACGTTCGACCGCCAGGTGACCCGATCTCGGACCGATCCGGATCAGAAGAAGACCTGGAACCGCAGCCAGAACAGGTCAGTTGCGCTCATGAAGCGGTTGCTCGACCCGGTCGTGATCGGGTTGCCGTAGAAAGCGTGCTGCCAGTCGAAGTAAACTTTCGTGTAATAGTTCAAGTACCAATTCACCCCGACGTCGGTCGCCGAGGCCCGGTTGGTCCAGAGGTTGGGGTCGGCGAAGCCCGCCGAGAAGATCTGCCTGCCGAGATCCATCTCGCTGAAGCGGCCATGGACTTCGAAGGCACCGAAGCCGAACTTGCCGTCCTTGTAGCCGAAGTCGTGCAGGGGGCGGACGACATTGACGCGACGGGTCAACTGCTCCCCGGTCAGGAAATACGAAGCCTGGACCATCCATCCCTCCAGCGGGATCTGGGTCGTCGAATGCGGTTGGTTCTTCAACCCATACCCCGCCGTCCCGCCGCCGTACTCCGCCAGGAGCATGAAGCTCTTGTGGAAATAGGCGAGATGCGCGGCGTATTGCAACCGCCTGCCCTGCTCGATCACATTATTGTTGAACGTCAGGAAGGTCGGGGAGAGGGTCGGCGCCACCGAGGAAGTCGTCTGATCGTTGGCCGTGGCGAAGCTCGTCGGCTGGGTGGGATTGTCCTCGAACCCGCCATTAACAGCACCGCCAATGTTCAGATATTTGAGCATCGGATACGAGGTAGACTTGAGGAATGGCCGGGAGTTCAAGGAGAAGAAAATGTCTTTATCGCTGTTGAAATCCTGGAACGAGCGTCGCGGGCCGTTGAAGATCCCCATTGCGTAGCCGGCCCGATCCTCGAAGATGTCTCCCAGGAGCATGGCCCCATCCTGGCGGTTGCCGGCCAGGTTTCCCGCGTAGATCGAACGCTCCGGGGCGATCAGGTCGCCCTCGGCGATCGAGAAGTATTCGTAGAGATAGGGGGTTTTCATCCGACCGACCCGGAATCGGACGCGAGGGTCCGACCCATGCGACCTGTCGGCGGTCGTCCTCCCATCAGCCCCCTGGGCCCCGCCCCCGGCCTCGTCGCCCGTCCGGTTCGTCAGGCTCTGGGAGACATTGATCGTCATGAAGGCGTCGAGCAGGTCGAGGGCGCCATAGCCCCGATTGATCACCGTGTAGAATTCGACATTCTTGGTGGCCTGTCCGGTGAAATAATAGCGTTGTCTGGGGATGAAGAATTGATCCTTGAGGGTCCCCTGTTGCTGCGACGGGAAGCCCCGGTATTCGGCCTGCGTGAGGTCGTGGAAGGTCAGCTTGAACTCATCGTCGTTGGACGAGAATTCAATCCCCTCGTCGAACTGGACCTTGGCCGGGGTCTTATTTTTCGCGCTCGAAGGGGCCTCGCGGACGAAGGTACGGCCCTCGGCCCCCTGGGCGTCGATACCGGATCGTTCGCGAGCGTTGGGCCCCGCGTTGGATCTCGACGTTCGCCCGCTCGTCCCTTCGGCCCCGCGAACCGGTGCACCAGTTCCGTCCCCTTCGGCCCCGCGTCCCGATGCGCCGATTCCGATCGCCCGGCCCGGCGCGCCGCCCTCCTGGCCGAGACGATTCCGGAGTCCTTCATACTTCTCCGAGAGGGCTCGATATTCCTCGCCATGCCGGCGTTCCATCGCTTCATATTTTTGTTCGAGCTTCCGGAACCGCTCTTCCGTCGCCGCCTCCGGAGAGAGTGGGCTCGCGGGCGCGGGGCTCGGTGGCGGTGGATTCACGGGCGGGAGGCTGGAATCGGGGGGGTTGGGCTTCGGCAATGTGGCGGAAAAGATGGGCGTGGTCTGCGCGTGCAAGGGCGACGTTGCCGCGACCGTCAGGAGGACAATCGCCAGAGCAGGAAGGATGCGAGTCGACCCGGATGCGATGGATGTCATCAAAGCGGGCTCCAGGAGTGAGATCCCCCATACCGATGATCGGCCGCGATTCACCAGGAACTTGATGGATGGTGGCAACTTTAACGATTGCGTCGATCGTGTCGGCCATCGATTTTCGATTCACAACTCTGTTCCGGCGAAATTTTTATGACTCAACATTTGAGAGGGCTTACGCTCAGCAACGATTCTCGTCGTCAAATCGAGTTCTTGTATCTCAAGCAGGTGGTGAAGAACCTTCACGATCGGTGAGCGCCCACTCCAAGGGCGTGCGATCTTCCTGCGGAGGTCCGCGGCGGCTGATTCGCCCCGGAGCTTCCTACCACGGTTAAAGGCGAGAATGACCCGTCCGCGAACCGCTGGGGAGCCCGCCGCGGCGCCTGATCACTTCCGGGGCGAAGCTGACACCCGGTGGCGAACCCTGCCAAAAAGGCAGAGTAGTGCGGATTTTCGGATCCGAATCATCGGCGCAACTCTGATTATTACAAGGGATTGCGCCGGTTAATTTGCGTCGGTACATCACTTGCATCAGGTTGCTTCGAATCCGGATTTCGGGGACGCCCATGCCGTCCCCTCGTCGTCCATCGCCCCGGCGCGACGGGCGACGCATCTCGACCGAGACGAGGGAGAATTCAACGTGGCGAAGATGTTGGCCTACGATGAGGAGGCGCGCCAGAAGCTGGCGACCGGCGTCTCGAAGCTGGCCCGGGCGGTCCGGAGCACCCTGGGCCCTCGCGGGCGCAACGCCGTGATCGACAAGGGGTGGGGGAGCCCGACCATCACCAAGGACGGCGTGACGGTGGCCGAGGAGATCGAGCTGACCGACCCGTACGAGAACATGGGCGCCCAGCTCGTCAAGGAGGCGGCCTCCAAGACCTCCGACGTCGCCGGCGACGGGACCACCACCGCCACCGTCCTGGCCGAGGCCATCTTCAAGGAGGGCCTCAAGGCCCTCGCCGCCGGCGCCGACGCCATGGCCCTGAAGCGCGGGATCGACAAGGCGGTCATCGCCGTGGTCGAGCACGTCAAGGGCCAGTCCAAGACCGTCTCCGATAAGGAGATCAACGAGGTCGCGGCGATCTCGGCCAACAACGACAAGGCCATCGGCGAGAAGCTCGCCGACGCCTTCAAGCGGGTCGGCAAGGACGGCGTGATCACCGTCGAGGAAGGCAAGGGGTTCGAAACGACCGTCGACGTCGTCGAGGGGATGCAGTTCGACCGCGGCTACCTCAGCCCCCACTTCGTGACCGACCAGGACCGCATGGAGGTCGTGCTCGAAGACCCCTACATCCTCATCTATGAGGAGAAGATCGGCACGCCCAAGATCCTGATCCCGCTCCTGGAGCAGGTCGCCAAGGCCAACAAGCCGCTGATGGTGATCGCCGAGGACGTCGAGGGCGAGGCCCTGGCCACCCTGGTGGTCAACAAGCTCCGCGGGATCCTCCAGGTCGTCGCCGTGAAGGCCCCCGGCTACGGCGACCGCCGCAAGGCCATGCTCGGCGACATCGCCGCGCTGACCGGCGGCCAGGCGATCTTCAAGGACCTGGGCATCGAGCTGGAAAGCGTCCAGATCTCCACCCTGGGCCGGGCCCGCAAGGTCACCATCGACGGCGACAACACCACGATCATCGAGGGCGGCGGCTCCCAGGAGGAGATCAAGGGCCGGACCGAGCTGATCCGCCGCGAGATCAAGACCACCGAGAGCGAATACGACCGCGAGAAGCTGCAAGAGCGGCTCGCCAAGCTCGCCGGCGGCGTCGCCCAGATCAACGTCGGGGCCGCCACCGAGACCGAGATGAAGGAGCGCAAGGCCCTCGTCGAGGACGCCCTCCACGCCACCCGCGCCGCGATCGAGGAAGGGATCGTCCCCGGCGGCGGCACCGCCCTGATCCGCGCCGCCAAGGCCGTCGACGACCTCAAGCTCGTCGGAGATGAGGCCATGGGCGCCGCGATCGTCAAGAAGGCCGTCGAGCAGCCCGCACGCTCGATCGCCGAGAACGCCGGGATCGACGGCGCCGTCGTCGTCAGCAAGATCCTCAAGTCGACCGACCCCCACTTCGGCTACAACGCCGAGTCCGGCGCCTGGGGCGACATGTTCTCCTTCGGCATCGTCGACCCCACCAAAGTCACCCGGACCGCCCTCCAGAACGCCGCCTCCGTCGCCGGCCTCCTGCTCACCACCGAAGCCATCATCGTCGAGAAGAAGTCGAAGAAGGAAGGCCCCGCCGGCCATCATGATGATCACGGTGGCATGGGAGGTATGGGAGGTATGGGAGGTATGGGAGGTATGGGCGGTATGGGTGGCATGGGGATGATGTGATCATCTGATCGTCGATCCCAGATCTCGGAGCGATCGAGGACCAACCGGTCCCGGATCATCCGAGATCTGAAATTTATTAGATATCTGAAATTTTCAATCCAGGATCCAGGGGAACCACCGCGATGGCCAAGATTCGCCCGCTCGAAGACCGCGTCGTGATCCAGCAGATCGAGGCCGAGGAGAAGACCTCGGGGGGCATCGTCCTGCCCGACACCGCCAAGGAGAAGCCGCAGCGGGGCAAGGTGATCTCGGTCGGCCCCGGGAAGATGCTCGACTCCGGCGAGCGCGCCCCGATCGCCCTCACGGAGGGGGACGAGGTCCTCTTCGGCAAGTACTCGGGCACCGACATCAAGGTCGACGGCGAGGAGATCAAGATCCTCCGCGAGACCGACATCCTGGCCAAGATCATCAAATAAGTCTCAGGACTGAGGACTCAGGACTGAGGACTCAGGACTCAGGACTCAGGACTCGGTGAAGACATTTCCCCGCATACCACAGACGGGATTCAGGGCGAGACGGATCAGGACCTGGCGATCGAGACCGCCGGGTCCTGAGTCCTGAGTCCTGAGTCCTGCGGAGGCTGGTCCCGTGCCCAAGCAGTTGCTCTTCTCCGACGCCGCCCGCCGGAAGATGCTCGAAGGCGTCGACATCCTGGCCCATGCCGTGGGGACCACGCTCGGCCCGACCGGGCGGAATGTGATCCTGAGCAAGTCGTTCGGCGGCCCGACGGTCACCAAGGACGGCGTCACGGTCTCCAAGGAGATCGAGCTGCCCGACCCGTTCGAGAACATGGGCGCCAAGCTCGTCAACGTGGTGGCGTCCAAGACTTCCGACGTCGCCGGAGACGGCACCACCACCGCCACGATTTTGGCCCGCGCGATCTTCCGCGAGGGGCTCCGGATCACGACCTCGGGAGCCAACCCGACCGTCGTCCGCCGGGGGATCGAGAAGGCCGTCGAGGCCGCCGTCGAGGAGCTGACCACCAAGCTCTCGCGGCCCGTCTCCAAGAAGGAGGAGATCGCGCAGGTCGGCACGATCTCGGCCAACAACGATCCGGTCATCGGCAACCTCCTGGCCGACGCCGTCGAGAAGGTCGGCCGCGACGGCGTGATCACCGTCGAGGAGGGCAAGACGGCCGAGACGTCGCTCGAATTCGTCGAGGGGATGCAGTTCGACAAGGGGTATCTCAGCCCCTACTTCGTCACCAGCCCGACCACGATGGAAGCGGTCCTGGATGACGCCCTGATCCTGCTCCACGAGAAGAAGATCGCCAACCTCCGCGAGCTGATCCCGCTCCTGGAGAAGGTCGCGCAGTCGGGCAAGCCGCTGATCATCATCGCCGAGGACGTCGAGGGCGAGGCCCTGGCCACCCTGGTCGTCAACAAGCTCCGCGGGATCCTCAACATTTGCGCCGTCAAGGCCCCCGGCTTCGGCGACCGCCGCAAGGCGATGCTCGGCGACATGGCCGTGCTGACCGGCGGGACGGTGATCAGCGAGGACCTCGGGATCAAGCTGGAGAACCTCCAGCTCAACCAGCTCGGCACGGCCAAGCAGATCAAGGTGAACAAGGACAGCACCACGATCATCCAGGGCGCCGGCCGGCGCGAGGACATCGTCAAGCGGATCGATCAGCTCCGCCGCCAGATCGAGGAGACCGAGAGCGAGTACGACAAGGAGAAGTTCCAGGAGCGGCTCGCCAAGATCTCCGGCGGCGTGGCGCTGATCAGCGTGGGCGCGGCGACCGAGGCCGAGATGAAGGAGGTCAAGGCCCGGGTCGAGGACGCCCTGCACGCCACCCGCGCCGCGGCCGACGAGGGGATCGTCGCCGGCGGCGGGACCGCCCTGATCCGGGCGATCCCGGCCGTCCAGAAGGTCCACGACGCCCTGACCGGCGACGAGAAGGTCGGCGCCGCGATCATCCTCCGTGCCCTGGAAGAACCGGTCCGCCACATCGCCTCGAACTCCGGCCACGACGGCGGGGTGGTCGTCGAGGAGGTCAAGTCGCACTCCGGCCCGACCGGCTTCAACGCCAACACCGGCGAGTATGTCGACATGTTCGCCGCCGGGATCGTCGACCCGACCAAGGTCACCCGGTCCGCCCTCCAGAATGCCGCCTCGATCGCCGCCCTGATGCTGACGACCGAGGCCATGATCACCAACATCAAGGAAGACGAGGAGAAGGGCGCCGCCCGGGCCGAGGGCTCGGTGCGTTGATCCCGATCACCCGGGGGGAGCGGCCACTCCCCCCGGATTCATCGCCCGTCGGATCGGTCCGGTTGGCCCATTCGCCGGCAACCGGCTCCTCACGATATCCACCTCCCGCGAAGGACACCGGCGCGTAGTAATTTTATGCACATATGTCATGTCGATAATAGTAAAATTAGCTCGCTGGTTCGTATATCTAAAATTAATTCTTATCCCTGATCCGGGATCAGCTTTGGGAGGCGGGTCGGCCCTCGGAGTGTCGCGTCCAGGGGCGTTTGTGCTATCCTGGAACGACGCGATCCGCCGCACAAGGGCCCCGAGCGAGACGCCGTGCCGATGGCCACGAAGCGCGACTATTACGAGGTCCTCGGCCTGAAGAAGGACGCCGGGGCCGACGACATCAAGAAGGCCTACCGGCAGATGGCCCTGAAGAGCCACCCCGACCGCAATCCGGGCGACGCCGACGCCGAGAAGCGGTTCAAGGAGGCGGCCGAGGCGTATGAGGTCCTCTCGGACCAGTCGAAGCGGCAGCGATACGACCGGTACGGGCACGCCGGGCTCGAAGGCGCCGCGACCCACGACTTCCGCAACGCCGACGACATCATGTCGGCCTTCAGCGACATCTTCGGCGGCGGCCTCTTCGGCGACTTCTTCCAGCAGAGGAACCGCGGCCCCAGGGCGGGCCAGGACCTGCTGATGAAGCTGGAGATCGACCTTCTGGAGGCAGCCAGGGGGACCACCAAGGTCGTCGACGTCAACAGGCAAGAGCCCTGCGGCGAGTGCAAGGGGTCGGGCGCCCGCAAGGGGACGGTCGCCACGACCTGCAATTATTGCGGGGGCCAGGGCCAGGTGGTCCAGTCGCGCGGCTTCTTCCAGGTCGCGACCACCTGCCCGGCCTGCGGCGGCGACGGGGTCCGGATCAACGACCCGTGCCCCGCCTGTCGGGGCCAGGGCAAGACGCCGGCCGTCTCGCACGTCAACGTCCCGATCCCGGCCGGGGTGGAGACCGGGATGTGGCTCCAGCTCCGCAACCAGGGCGAGGCCGGCGACCCCGGCGCCCCCCGGGGGAACCTCCGGATCCAGGTCCAGGTCCGCAAGCACCCGTTCTTCGAGCGGAGCCGGAACGACCTGATCTGCCAGGTCCCGATCAGCTTCCCCCAGGCCGCCCTCGGCGCCGAGGTCGAGGTCCCCACGCTCGACGGCCCCGACCGGCTGACGGTCCCCAAGGGGACCCAGAGCGGCGACATCCTCAAGCTCAAGGGACGGGGGATGCCCGACATCAACGGCCGGGGCCGGGGCGACGAGCTGATCGAGGTGATGGTCGAGACGCCCCGGCATCTCACCGGACGCCAGGAGGAACTCCTCCGCGAGCTGGCCGAGATCGAACACCTGGACGTCAGCCCGAAGCGCAAGAGCTTCTTCGAGAAGCTCCGAGACTACTTCACCGAGGACGAGGACGAGGAAGGGGTCAAGGCGGATCGCGCCTGAGGGGCCCCGGCCCCTCCCCGATGCGGGACCGCCTCCCCCGTCTCCGATCGCAGGATCCCAGGACCATGACCGAACCGACCATGAACGAGGAAGCCGCCAACGAGGCGGCCCCGGCCACCGAGGCCGATCCGGCGGGCGGAGAGCTGGCCCAGGCCATCCGCCAGCGCGACGAGTATCTCGACAAGCTCCAGCGCGCCCATGCCGACTTCGTCAACTACCAGAAGCGGGCCAGGGCCCAGGCCGACGCCGACCGCCTCTCCCTGATCCGGCCCCTGGCGCTCGACATCCTCGATGCCCTGGATAACTTCGACCGGGCCATCGAGACGGCCCGATCCGGGGGCGCCGCCGGGATCGCCGAGGGCCTGGTCATGGTCGAGAAGCAATTCGTCGCCGCCCTCAACCGCCACGGCGTCGAGCCGATCCCGGCGCTGGGGCAGGCGTTCGACCCGAACCTGCACGAGGCGATCATGCAGCAGCCCGACGCCGGCCACCCCGAGGGGACCGTCGTCCTCGAGCTGGCCCGAGGGTACCGGCTCAATGACCGGGTCATCCGGCCGACCAAGGTCGCCGTCTCGGTCCGCCCGGCCGAGTGATCCCGGGCCCGGAACCACCGTCCCACGAGTCCCATCGATGCCGACATACGACTACATCTGCGACGCCTGCCAGCACGAGTTCGAGGCCTACGAGTCGATCAAGGCCGACTCCCAGACCGTCTGCCCGACCTGCCACGAGGTCCGGCTCCGCCGCAAGATCGGGGCGGGCGCGGCGATCCTGTTCAAGGGGTCGGGCTTCTACCAGACCGATTACCGGAGCGAGTCGTACAAGAAGGGAGCGGAGGCGGACAAGGCGTCCCGCGAGCCCGCCAAGGCCGCCGACGCGACCCCGGCGGCGACTCCCAAGCCCGAGTCGTCCAGGTCCGAGTCGTCCAGGTCCGAGTCATCCAAATCCGAGTCGCCCAGGTCCGAGTCGCCCAAGCCTGCCGCGGGCGGGCCGGCCGCGTCATGATCCGGGGGAAATGCCCGCTTTGCGGCAAGGCCTTCGAGGTCGCCTCGCTCGACCAGGCGCCCGGCTTCCCGTTCTGCTCGTCGCGATGCCGCCTGGTCGACCTCGGCCGGTGGATCGATGGGAATTACGTCCTGCCCGATTCCGCGCAACCCGACCCGACCCAGGCCCCCGATTCCCAAGAGGACGACGAGTGATCGGCCGTCCGGCACCGCGCCCCCATCGGGGGGCTCACGACAAGGTTTGAAGCGACGAATGTTCCGGCCGCGCCCCGGTAGGTTCGAGCCAGAATGGATCGCCGTCGGCGCACTCCGAGGGCGGCGGGCCCAGGGCCACGGGACGCGCCTCCGACCCCGTCACGATGGCCCCGAAGAAGTCCCGTCCCCAGGCCGCCCGATGCACGACCGGGCCGAACGCCTCGGCACGCTCTCGGCTGTCCAGGACGCTCCGGACCAGACCCTCGGGCCGGCCCGGGCGGAGCTTGCGACCTCGCCCATCGTTCGCCGCCGCGTCCTGAGTTTCCGTCCGGCTTGTGCCCTCGAATTCCAGGCCGACCGGAGGGGCGTGGCCCGGGCCGCGCATCATCCGCTGGGTCCGCTTCAGGTCGAGGAAACAGCGCGGCACGTCGGGCCCGGGGTCGGGGTCGGCGGGATTGTGGGTGAGATCAACCGCCAGCCACGAGCTTGCATCGGCAAGGTCACATCGATCCCCTTGGCCGTGCAAACCATGTCGTGCGCCGCGGATGTGATGACCCGGCCCGACCTCACGGCCTTGTCGGGGACTCCGGGATTTTGCTAGGATCGTGAGATTTTCCGGGCCGCGACACCCTCCCCGGGCCTCGGCGGGGGGAAGTGCGCGGCCCGCCCTGCGCGCCGATCGATCGCCGGGTCGAGGACGTCCGACAGAGAGACACGCCGTGCCCAAGCGAACCGACATCAAGAAGATCCTCATCATCGGGGCCGGCCCGATCGTCATCGGCCAGGCCTGCGAGTTCGACTATTCCGGCACCCAGGCTTGTAAGGCGCTCCGCGAGGAGGGGTACGCGGTCGTCCTGGTCAACTCCAACCCGGCGACCATCATGACCGACCCGGAGATGGCCGACCGGACATACATCGAGCCGATCACGCCGGCCGTCGTCGAGCAGATCATCGCCGTCGAGCGGCCCGACGCCCTCCTGCCGACGTTGGGGGGCCAGACGGGGCTGAACGTCGGCCTGGCCCTGGCCGAAAGCGGGGTCCTGGAGCGGTACGGGTGCCGGATGATCGGGGCCTCGGCGGCGGCGATCCGGATGGCCGAGGACCGGGCCCTGTTCAAAGTCGCCATGCAGGAGATCGGCCTGGAGAGCGCCCGGAGCGCCCTGGCCCACTCGCTCGACGAGGCCCGGGCCGTCCGCGACGAGATCGGATTGCCCTGCGTCCTCAGGCCCAGCTTCACCCTGGGCGGGTCGGGGGGCGGGATCGCCTACAACCGCGAGGAGTTCGACCGGATGGTCGCCTACGGGCTCGAACTCTCGCCGGCGAGGTCAATCCTGGTCGAGGAGAGCGTCATCGGCTGGAAAGAATACGAAATGGAGGTGATGCGCGACTGCGCCGACAATGCCGTCATCGTCTGCTCGATCGAGAACTTCGACCCGATGGGCGTCCATACCGGCGACTCGATCACGGTCGCCCCGGCCCAGACGCTCACCGACAAGGAATATCAGCGTCTGCGCGACGCGTCGCTGGCGATCCTCCGCAAGATTGGCGTCGAGACGGGCGGGTCGAACGTCCAGTTCGCGATCAACCCCCGGGACGGGCGGCTGATCGTGATCGAGATGAACCCCCGGGTCAGCCGGTCGAGCGCCCTGGCGAGCAAGGCGACGGGGTTCCCGATCGCCAAGATCGCGGCCAAGCTCGCGGTCGGGTTCCGGCTCGACGAGATCCGGAACGACATCACCCGCGAGACCCCCGCCTGCTTCGAGCCGTCGATCGACTATGTCGTGACCAAGATCCCCCGGTGGGCGTTCGAGAAGTTCCCCGACGCCGACCCGGTCCTCACGACGCAGATGAAGTCGGTCGGGGAAGTCATGGCGATCGGCCGGACGTTCCGCGAGAGCTTCCAGAAGGCGTTGCGCGGGCTGGAGGTCGGCCGGTTCGGGTTCGGGTGCGACACCAAGGACACCTGGGGGACGCCCGAGCAGCCGACCGAGGACGAGATCCGGGCCAAGCTCGCCACCCCCAACGCCGATCGGGCCTGGTCGATCCGCCACGCCTTCCTGGCCGGGCTGTCGGTGGAGCAGATCCACGGGCTGACCGGGATCGACCCCTGGTTCCTGCACAACCTCCGCGAGCTGGTCCTCCTGGAGGGCCGCCTCCGGGCCGCCGGGAGCCTGGAGGCCGCCCCCGACGACCTCCTCCGCGAGGCCAAGCGGAACGGCTTCTCCGACCGGCAGCTCGCCCACCTCTGGAACGCCGGCGAGATGGACGTCCGCCGAGACCGCGAGCGGCGGGGGATCCGGGCCGTGTTCAAGCTGGTCGACACCTGCGCCGCGGAGTTCGAGGCGGTCACGCCGTATTACTATTCGACCTACGAGGATGAGGACGAGTCTCGGGTCGGCGTCAATCCCCGGGTGGTGATCCTGGGCGGCGGCCCGAACCGGATCGGCCAGGGGATCGAGTTCGACTACTGCTGCTGCCAGGCCGCGTTCGCGCTCCGGGAGGACGGCTTCGAGGTCGTCATGATCAACTCCAACCCGGAGACGGTGAGCACCGACTACGACACGTCGGACCGGCTGTTCTTCGAGCCGCTGACGGTGGAGGACGTGCTCAACGTGATCGACCGGGTGAGGCCGATGGGGGTGATCGTCCAGTTCGGCGGCCAGACCCCGCTCAACCTGGCCCGGGCCCTGGAGGCGGCGGGGGTCCCGATCCTGGGGACCAGCCCCGAGAGCATCGACCTGGCCGAGGACCGCGAGCGGTTCGGGGCGATCGTCGACCGGCTCGGGCTGAGGCAGACGCCCAACGGCTCGACCACCCGCTACGAGGAGGCCCGGCGGATCGCCGACCGGATCGGCTACCCGGTCCTGGTCCGGCCGAGCTTCGTCCTGGGCGGCCGGGCGATGGAGATCGTCTACGACGAGCACGGACTCTCGCGGTTCGTCGCCGAGGCGATCGAGGCCAGCCCGGGACACCCGGTCCTGATCGACAAGTTCCTGGAAGACGCCCGCGAGGTCGACGTCGACGCGGTCTGCGACGGGTCGGTGACGATCGTCGGCGGGGTGATGGAGCACATCGAGGAGGCGGGGATCCACTCGGGCGACTCGGCGTGCGCCATCCCGCCGTTCACCCTCTCGGCCGAGATCATCGCCGAGCTGAAGCGGCAGACGTACGCCCTGGCCGTCGCGCTGAATGTCCGGGGGCTGATGAACATCCAGTTCGCGGTCAAGGACGGCGAGGTCTACGTCCTGGAAGTGAACCCGCGGGCGTCCCGGACGATCCCGTTCGTGTCGAAGGCCACGGGGCTCAATCTGGCGAAGGCGGCGGCCCGGGTCATGGTCGGCCGGAGCCTGGCGGACCAGGGGATCGTCGGCGAGGTCGAGCCGGGCTTCGTCTCGGTCAAGGAGAGCGTCTTCCCGTTCGCCAAGTTCCCGGGGGTCGACATCGTCCTGGGGCCGGAGATGCGGTCGACGGGCGAGGTGATGGGGATCGACCGGGATTTCGCCGCCGCGTTCGCCAAGAGCCAGGTGGCCGCGAGCTGCCGGCTCCCGGACTCGGGGACGGTCTTCGTGAGCGTCGCCGCCCGGGATCGCCGGGCGATCGTCCCGATCGCCGCGAGGCTGGCTTCGATGGGCTTCGACCTGATGGGGACCGCCGGGACGGCCGCCGCCCTGGCCGGGCACGGGATCGCCGTCGAGCCGGTCCGGAAGATCGCCGAGGGCCGGCCCAACCTGCTCGACCACCTGGCCAACGGCCGGATCGCGCTGATCGTCAACACCCCCAGCGGCAAGGGGGCCCGGACCGACGAGGGCCGGATCCGGGCCTCGGCCGTGAGCCACGGGGTCCCCTGCATCACCACCATCGCCGGCGCCCGGGCCGCCGTCGCGGCCCTGGAGCGGCTCCGCCAGGGGCCGCTCGACGTGTTCGCCCTGCAAGACCTGCTCGGGCGCTGATCGCGACGGCCGATCAGAGCGAGTGCCGCGGCCCGAGCCCGCGCGCCATCAAGGAGGCCGAGTCCGACGGCCGGGCGTCCTCCTCCTCGCGGGCCTCGTGGGCCTCGTGGGTCACGACCAGGACGAGCCGATCGCGCGACACCAGGGCGAAGGGGCCCTTCTCCGTCTGCTGGCCCGTCCGGCGGCAGGTGACGATCGGGTCCTTGATCCTGAGGAACTTGGCCTCTTGCTGGTTGGGCGAGTTGAGGAAGTCGCTCAGCCGGACGCCGCTCGCGTAGAAGAGCGTCCCCTCGATCCGCTCGCCCTCGGTCAGGATGGTGACCCGCTCCTCGATGAACTGATCATGGCGGCTGCCGTGCATGTCGAGTCCTCGCCCCGCGTCCGGATCGGATCGGATATCGGGCCCGGCGTCCCGACTCACACCTAATATAGGTTACGGGATGGGATCCGGGGGGGATCGGATCGGGTCGGCCCCCGGGCTGGGCCCGGCGAGTCCGCTCGCCGTCGACGAGGCGTGGCCCCATGGGAGCGTCGAGGCGGTCGGCACGTCCCCGGCCCACCCGGCGGCGGTGTCATCCGGGATCGCGCGGATGCCGATCCCGCTCGCGACCTCGGGCCGCCGGGCGATCGCGGCAAAGTTGGCCTCGACGGGCGCCGCGGACTCGACTAGGTTGAGCCTCCCGACCGGGACGAGGGCCGGGCGCCGCTCGGCCCCGGGGCGGCGACCGGCCGGGCCCGGACCTCCGGGTCCGCGCCGACGATCCGCACCGGGCGGGCAGCCCGGAGGCCCTCCACCACCCCCCCTCGATCATGGTGAACCCACCCTCGGCCGTCGACATCCGGCTCGCAGGCTCGCGGGCCGGGCAGGATCCGGGGTGGACCGACCATCGCCTGGAGGCCTGGCTCCGCGGTTTCCTGGCGCTGGGGATCGCCCTGCGTCTGGCCCGATTCGGCCTCAAGCATCCGCTCTGGAGGGACGAGGCGTACCTGGCCTGTAACCTCCTGGATCGCGATCTCGCGGGCCTGATGGGGCCGCTGGACTACCAGCAGGTCTGCCCCCTGCTCTTCCTCTGGGCGGAGAAGGCGATCGGGACCGCGCTCGGGTTCGACGAGTGGTCGATGCGACTCCTGCCCACGACCGCGTCGATCGCGGGCCTGTTCCTGTTCCGCCACGTCGCGGGCCGACTTCTCAAGGGCGTGGCGCCGGTGATCGCCGTGGCGATCCTGGCCGTCGGATACACGCCGATCCGGCACGGGGGCGAGATCAAGCCCTATGCGACCGATTTCCTCGCGGCCCTGGGTCTGATCGCCCTGGCCGTGGAGTGGCTCCGGGCGCCCGATCGGTCGGGCCCGTTGTGGGGCCTGGCCGCGGTCGGGCCCCTGGCGATCGGGATCTCCAACCCGGCGATCTTCGTCGCGTCGGGCGTGGGATTGGCCCTGGCGGTCCCCGTCGTGCGGGCGCGGTCGCCGCGGCTGATCGTCCCGTTCGCCCTGTTCGGCATGTCCGGCGCCGCGACGTTCCTGATGCTCCTCCGGTGGGTCAATGGGCCCCAGTCCGTCGGCGTCATGCCCTGGATGCGCGTGTACTGGGCGGGCGCCTTCCCGCCGCGATCCGTCCCGGCCCTGATCGCCTGGCTGGCCCGGACGCACACCAGCCAGATGTTCGCCTATCCCGCCGGGGGGGACGTGGGGGCCAGCACCATGACCACCGCCCTGGTCGCGGTGGCGATCGCCGCCTACCTCCGGAGGGGATCCCGGGCGGTCCTGGCGGTGCTCCTGTCCCCGTTCGCCCTGGGGCTGGTCGCCGCGTCGCTGGGCCGCTATCCCTACGGCGGGAGCGCCCGGACCATGCAATACGTCGCCCCGGCCATCATCCTGATGGCGGGCCTCGGCGCGTCGGTCCTGCTGGCCAGGCTCCCCCGGCCGGGGTGGCGCGGGCGGTCGACGCGTTCGGTCCTGTGCGGGCTCGGGGCCATCGGCCTGGCGATGATGGCCTGGGACGCGACCCACCCCTACAAGGACCCCCTGGATCGGGCCAGCCGGGAATTCGCCCGGCAATTCTGGGCCGCGGAGTCGTCCGGCGCGGAGTTGCTCTGCGCCCGGACCGACCTGCGACTCCCGCTCGACCCGATGGTCTGGAGAGGGGACCGCGCGGCCATGTACCTCTGCCACCAGGCCATCTACTCGGACCGGCACCGCGACCACTCTCCCCCCCGGCTCGACCGGGTGGAGGAAACGCACCCGCTCCGGGTCGTGGTCTTCGGCGAGGTCCCGGGCGACGCCCGCGCCATGGCCCTCTGGATGGGCCGGGTCTCCGGCCGGTACGAGCTGCGATCGAGGCGCGAGCGGACCCTGAACAAGGGCCTGGTCCGCGGCAAGGCATCGGCCGAGGACCGCTACGTCATCTATGATCTCGTCCCCGCCCGGTCGCGGGGTCGATCGGACCCGAGGTGACCGGGCGTGGGATGGCGTCGGGAGGCGGTACTTCACCCCTTCCGGAAGGCTTTCGCCCGCGCCTTGGCGGTCGTGAGCCGCATCGGACGACCTCCGGCGCGACGGGCGACTGGCGTTGCCCCGGGGCCCCGCCTCCGCCATAATGGCGTCTCTGAACCATCATCCCGGGAGGCATCCATCATCCCCAAACGCAAGCCGCCGAGCAGCCGCCCGGAACGCCAGCTGGACGAGACCGCACGGGCGATCGCCAACGACCTGGAAGAGGCCCGGGCCGCCAAATCGACCGGGTCCGGCCCCCCCCCCCCGCCCGGGTCGAAGCGCCAGGTGGGCCCCGCCGACAAGGTCACCGCGCGTCGGACGGGGATCGGCCCGACCCCGACCACCTCGACCAAGCGTCCCAAGACCGGGAGCGGCTGACCCACGGGTCCGGTCGGGCCCCGCGCCCGACCGGCCCCGCCGCCCGCCCGTCCCCGGACCGTCTCAGCGCCCCGGCCGCGCCTTCCGGGCCCTGAGATATCTCGCGGCCCTGGGGTTGGCCTCGTCCCACTTCGGCTCGGCCGGGTCGTCGGCGATGGCCAGCAGGGCCCGGGCGACCATCCGGTCGATCCGGGCCATGTTGCCATAGTCGACCTTCTCCCAGTGGTCGCCGGCCCCGTGATAGTCGGGGTACTGGAAGGCGACGCAGAGGGTGTGGGCGGGGACCCCGAGGTCGGCGAGCGACTGGTTGTCGCTCCGGCCGAAGTAGGCGTCGCTGTTCCGGGGGTGGCCGGAGACCGTCACCCCCTCGGCCCGCCCGGCGGCGACGAGGACGGTCGAGACGTCGGAATAGCCGAAGCCGGTCAGGCTCGCGGCGGCGACCTGCGGCCCCTCGCTGCTGTCGGTCCGGCCGATCTGTTCAAGGTTGACGTCGGCGACCGTCCGGTCGACCGGGAAGATTGGGTGCTTGCCGTAATATCGCGAGCCGAGCAGGCCGCGTTCCTCGCCGAAGAAGGCGACGAAGGCGAGGCTCCGCCTCGGCCGCTCCTTCAGCGATCCCAGCGCCGAGGCCAGCTCGATCACCGAGACGGTCCCGCTGCCGTCGTCGTTGGCGCCGTTGAAGATCCGATCGGTCCCCGCCGGGCCCCGGATCCCGATGTGGTCGTAATGGGCGGTCACCATCACATACGTCTCGCGCAAGGCCGGGTCCGACCCGCGCAGGAGGCCGACGACGTTCCGGAGCTTGATCGGCCGCCTGATCGGGTCGCCCAGGTGGAGCGAGCACGTCCTCGGGGCCGGGCCGTCGGGCATCGCATCGAAGAGTGCCGCGAGCTTCGGGTCGTGGACGGTGATCATCGGGGCCCGCCCCGGCGCGCCGGCCCGCGCAAGATCCGGTGCCTCGGGCGTGCCCGGGTCGACCAGGGTCCCCTCGCCCAGCCCGGAGCCGGCCCCGGGGTCGCGGTCGACCACCACCACGAGCGCAGCCTTCGCGGACGAGGTCCAGGCCCGGAAGATGCCGATCCCCCTCAGGATCGCGGCCCGGTCCCCCGGCCCGGCCTGCCGGAGATCCGGCAGCTCCACCAGGACGGCCTTCCCCGCCAGGCTCTCGGGCTTCTGAGTGGTATAGGACCGGTAATCGACCTTGAACGCACCCGAAGGGGGGACGTCGCCATGCGACCCCGGGGCCAGGCTGACGTGGCTCGCGTCGACGACGATCGGCCCGCCCTCGCCCGCCGTCTCGAACCGGAAGCCGGCGACATCGTGCTCGGCCAGCTCCCAGTTCGCCGTCTGGAAATAGCCGTCGTCGCCCACGGCTTCCAGCCCGGCCCGGCGGAACTGGGCGGCGATGTACTCGGCGGCGATGTCCAGCCCGCGCGAGGGGGTGGCGCGCCCCTCCAGGAGGTCCGACGCCAGGAACGACAGGTGGCCCCGGAGCGAATCGGCCGAGATCCGGTCCAGGGCGGCGGCCCGGTCCGGCGCCAGCGGCGCCGGCGGCCGTTCCTGGCCGGCGGCCCCCCGCGCCATCGGGGCGAGGAGCAGGATCCATCCCAACCGGCCGGACCTTCGAGCAACCTGACGCATCCCGGAGTCCTCCCCCACACCGACGCCCCTCCGGGGCGGGAGATCCGCCCGGGCCCGGATGACCGACTGTAACAGGCCGGCGTCCGCGGTTCGACCGGGGGCCGGACAACGCCCCGGCCGCAATCGCGCCCGGAGAGTCGGAGCAACCGTGTTACGACGAGTCGCCCGGGGGCGATAATATCAAGGAGCGGACCAGGGCCTCGTCGACCTTCGACGGCCGCGACCACGCGCCGGATCGGGCCGGCGCCTGCCACAAGTCCGAGAAGGTGCGGTGAAGATTTGGGTCCGTTTTTGTGCGATCCTGGGATCGGTTGCCATCCGCGGTTGCCCCGCCCGGGGAGAGCGGCGGACGTCGCGGGGGGAGGTTGGCTTCGTCTTTTCCAGACCGTAAGGTCCGGCCCGTGGGTCGCCCACGTCGGGATCGAATCCGTCCTGCCGGCGAGGTTTATAGCTTCCCTGGGTTCATTTTTTCTCCGGGTTCGGGGCGTGGTCGGCGATGGGGCCGGCCCCGGCATTGGGTTCGTTTTTGCCACGGACCATCACGCCGGCCGACGGCAAGATTGCGGCCCGGCCGGCGATCGGACGCTCGACGCGGGCGGTTCGCCGGACTTGACGACGGCGGCGGCGCCGGGCTAGCGTCTCGGCCTGTCGGCCGGGATTTGTGATCGAGGGGCCCTCGCGATGAACCATCCATGAACGGCTTCCACATCTTCGACCCGTCGATCGGACCGGGGACGCAGCTCCTCCTGGTGGCCGCCCTGGCCGTGGCGCTGGGGTTCGAGTTCGTCAACGGGTTCCACGACACGGCCAACGCGGTGGCGACGGTGATCTACACCAGGTCGCTGGGCCCCCGGAAGGCGGTGGTCTGGTCGGGGCTGTGCAACTTCCTGGGGGTCCAGATCGGGGGGACGGCGGTGGCTTTCGGGATCATCAGCCTCCTGCCGGTCGACCTGCTGGTCTCGGTCAACTCGGCCCGGGGGCTGTCGATGGTCATGGCGCTCCTGATCGCGGCGATCGCCTGGAACCTGGGGACGTGGCTGATGGCGATCCCGGCGTCCAGCTCGCACACGCTGATCGGGGCGATCCTGGGCGTGGGCCTGGCCAACTCGGCGATGGACGGCAAGGGGTTCGGCTCGGGGGTGAACTGGGGCAAGGCGGGCGAGGTCGGCCTGTCGCTCCTGATCTCGCCGCTGGTCGGGTTCGCCTGCGCGGCGGGGCTTTTGCTGGTTCTCAAGAAGTCGGTCAAATCCCCCGAGTTATACCAGCCGCCCGAGGGCGACAAACCACCGCCGCCCTGGATCCGGGGGACGCTGCTCCTGACCTGCACGGGGGTCAGCGTGGCGCACGGCTCGAACGACGGCCAGAAGGGGATCGGGCTGGTGATGCTGATCCTGATCGGGATCCTCCCGGCACGGTACGCCCTGGACCCCCGCCATCGGCCGGGCGAGGTGGCGCGCATCGTGGCCGCGGTCGAGGAGGCCGAGGGCCTGATCCGGGCCCACGTCCCGGACGTCGACCGGGCGGCCCGGCTGGCCGAGCTGGCGGAGCTCCGCGATCGGCTGACGGGCAAGGTCGAACTCCGCGACGTCCCCGATGCCGAGCGGTGGGGCCTGAGGGCCGACCTGATCCGGGTCGACGAGTCGCTCCGGAAGATCGAGCACGCCCGGGGAGAGCGGCTCTCGGGCGATAATCGGGCCCACCTTGAGCACGCCCGGGAGGGGCTCCGGTCGGCGGTCTACTACGCCCCGACCTGGGTCCTGATGGCCGTGGCCACCGCGCTGGGGACGGGGACCATGGTCGGCTGGAAGCGGATCGTGGTGACCGTCGGCGAGAAGATCGGCAAGGTCCACCTGACCTACGCCCAGGGGGCTGCGGCCGAGCTGGTGGCGATGGCCACGATCGGCCTGGCCGATTACGGCGGCCTGCCCGTCAGCACGACCCACGTCCTCTCCTCCGGGGTCGCCGGCACGATGGCCGCCAACGGGACCGGCCTGCAATGGTCCACCGTCCGGAACATCGCCCTGGCCTGGGTCCTGACCTTGCCCGTCTGCATGGCACTGGCGGCCGGGCTGTACACGCTGTTCCGGTGGCTGACGGGGTGACGGGCGGTCAACGCGGCGCGGACTCAAACTGCCGCGACGCGCCGGCCCGTTGTCATGTCGCGTCCGTTTCAAGATCCGGAGGTGTGCATCGTTCCCTGAGACACACAACGGCTTGTGCAGGCCATCCGTGGCGTTGCCCCGTCGCGCCCGACCCAGCCGATCGGCACGTAGGAGCGGTCTTCCCGGTCCACGATCGCTTCTTCCGGATGGAAGGATACTTTCAAACCATCTTCCAACTGCGAGACCCCGTCGGGGAGGGGCTGGAATTCACCCGTCCCCTCGTCGTGCATGTGCGGCATGTAGATGCCGAGATTGTGCTCGGAGAGCTTGCGGAGCATCTCCTGGACATCCGGGCGCAGGATCGCCTCCTGCGCGGCCTGCAACTCTTTCGGCAACCCGCCGAACCAGCTCCGCGGAACTTGCGCCACCGCCATGCTCGCCTCCTCAATTGATGAATTTAACCCCACTACTGTCCGGTTGAAATCCCTTTGAATTCCAGGGTATTTCCGAAATACCCATTCTCGATCTGCTCATTTTGGTCTGAATTGCCTTGAAAACCAGGAGAATCACTGGGGACTTGACAAGAGGA
>JAABUK010002181.1_pt1 | contig 35620 bp, 48 predicted proteins | sample 5559141 | NCBI WGS metagenome assembly JAABUK01 (sample SAMN10711869, study PRJNA513367) | rock metagenome | isolation source: Antarctica rocks | place: Antarctica: Victoria Land, Pudding Butte nord | collected 2016-01-03
GAGCTGCGTCACCTGGCCGGGTGCTACGGGCTGTGGCGGGGCCGCAGTCGCGGCACCCGTCAGCACACCCTTCGCAACCAGCTCGGCGCGGAGGGCGTCCGCTTTGTCAGAAGCAGCCTTGGCCGCGATCAGAGCCTTGATTGAGAACGCCATGCTACGCTGCTCCGCCTGCCGTGGGGGTGGGATCGGTGATCGTGTCTTCCCAAAGGCCAAGATCAGTTGGCTTGAGCGTCACGGTCCCGGCCTGGCCGTGGTAGAACGTCGCCTTGAACCCCGTGAGCCGAGACGTGACGGTGAACGGAATTGCAACCCGCTTGGCCACGTTCAGCGGCAGCCTAGTGGTGTCCAAGATCGTCGCCGGAACCAGATCGCCCGCCTCCCCCGATATACGAAGTTCAGCAGTATCGGTGCCGACCGTGCGGGTCAGCGTGGTCGAGAACAGATATTTGCCGGGGGGGATGACAGGCTGCGTCAGGTTGATCTGCTGGTTGCCGGACGCGTTCCCGGCACCGTCGAATGCGAGGGTGTTTGCGGTGCGCGCGACGGTTCCGTTGCCGATGTAGCCGTTATACCAAGGCCCAACCGAAAGGTCCTGACCTCCCGAGATCAGGTTGATCTGGACGAACGGCTCGGTCGGATACTTCGCCGTATTGAACCGATGCCGATACGCGGCACCGTTCGCTAGAAGCCTACTGCCTTCGCTCAGCTTGCTCGGATAGGCGCCGTCAGAGTCCCAATAGTTGGAATAGACCACGTTGTGATCAATGCACCACTGGTCGTAGAGGGCGATATACGGTCCGAAGTTATCAAGCCGGATACCCCATTCCGGAATGCAGATCGGCTTGTTATGCAGCGTGGCAAAAGCAACCAGGTCGTTCAGCCCGAACTGCTGCGTCAGCATGAAATCCCAGGCCAGGTAGGGATCGCTGGGTGCGCCGAACTCGGGATAGTGATAGAAATCCATACCGATCAGGTCGCAGAAACCGTCGCCCGGATAGGTCACGCGCCAGTCGTCGCCGCCGATGTTCGGGCCATAGACGATTTTGAATTTCGGGCTGACGGCGCGAAAGGCTGTCGCAAAGTTCTGGAAAGCAGTTACGAATGCGGCTTCTTTGCCGTTGCTAGCCCAAGGCATTTGACCGTATAGGTTGTGTTCCCAGGCGGTCCTGATATAGATGACGGCCTGATTTGCTATCGGGAATACCTGACCGGTGTTTGGATCAGGTGCGAGGATTGACTGCGCCGCTTGGGTATAGAGCGCGTTGTAATCCCCGGCGGCGGCAGCTTCTAAGGTTGCTCCGTTCCAGATCAGGGGCACGGATAGGCACATCGGCCCGGCGTAGCCGTTGGCCCCTATGCAATACCGGACGGAGCCAAGGAAATCAGCCCTGTTCTGCGCCTCCGTCTTACTGGAATCGCCCTGCCCCGTGTGCACGGACGCCAAATCCGGAGCCTTGCCCAGCCAGGTCTGGTAGTCCGCAATCTCGGTCGTGTTGTTCGGGCAATAGGTGCCGATCAGGGTCGTCCGGGCCGCTACTGGCGTTGCCACAAGTGCCAGGGGGCCGGTATAGGTGATGGACACCTGTGATCCTGGAGCCGGTGCTGGTGTGGGCGCGGGGGTCGGCGCGGGAGCGGGGGTAGGTGCCGCACTAGTGCTGGAACTTGCCACAATTGCCGCTGGACTGTTAATAGTGAATACCTGGCCCGTGGCGGCGGTGATTGAAGTCGCGCCGACGGCAGCGCTAGTGAAATCAACATCAACGACCTTAGAGCCGTTGGCGATGATTTGCACTGCTTTGATAGCCATCGCAGCTGGAGTAAGAGTGTCTGTGTTAGGACCAATTTGCAACGCCGCAGTATTAAATCTTAGCTGCGAGTCTGCGGATATGGTTTGCGTGCTGCCTGCCTGAGTATAGTTCACTCCATCAGGGCTGGAATACATCATTAGTTGCATTGAATTAGCGCCAGAAAAAGCATAGGTCATCCGCACCCATGTGTCTGTCGTGGTAGAAACACCTATGCCAATGCCTGTATAAGTGTAGTTAGGGCTTGTTCCAGCGGCATTTGAAAAAAGAAACCCCAAGTTTCCATCAGCTTGAACGCCGAATATCCAGCCCGAGAAACTATCGCCCAAACAGCTCACCAAACGGCCGATATAACCGTTTACCTTGAGAGTATCGGTTGACAGCTTCACGCGAATATCCAGCGACACCAGCGCCGCCGACAGGAATGCGTCCTGGTGCGGCGTAGTTGCCGTGCCGGTGCCATTCAGTTTCATTGCGTTCGGGCCGGAATAGGTGGACACGGTGCCGCTGCTGGACGTGCCGCCCCCGTCCGCGAGCGCCTTCAGCGCAACTAGGTTGGCTGGCGTGAAGTTGAGCAGCTTGCCGATCTCGGCAGCCGTCGTGAGATGATAGGCCATTGCGGATCGCTCCGGGTTAGGGTGTGGTGCTAGCCACGACGGCGCCAGCCGTGCGAAGCGTGCCGTTGGGAAGCAGGGCGGCCTGCACGGTGCCGCCGAATGCGAAGGTCAGAGCGCCGTCAGCGCCACGTGTGGCCTGGGTCCAGCCCGGCGTCGGCTTGTCCCAGGCGTTGCCGACGTCGGACAGCACGTGGATGGCAGCGCCGGTGCCGCGCATGTCGATGCACGCTTGCGCCACGAGCAGGCTGTCGTCCCCGCCCGCGCCGACCGTGCCCCACTCGCGGATAGAACGAAGCGGGCCGGCACGACGGGAGTAGGCCATCAGTAGAGGCCGAACTTCCCGCCGCCGTAGGACAGCACGCCGAGCGCGTCGTAAGCGCTGTCCATTACCTTGGTCGGCTGCCCGTCAATGGCACCGTTGGCCGGCGGCGTCAGAGTGATCGGGTTCGTGGCCGCATCGCCCTTGCCATCCTTAATCGTGACGCGCACGCCGTCGAGCAAATTGACCACGGTGGGCTCGCCGACCGTCTTGTTGATGACCAAGAAGCCGCCTGCGTCGCTGGCCTGGACGGTAACTGGGCCGGCGGCGGTCACGGTGCGGATGGTGACGCCCGGGGGGGCAGAGGTTGCGGGCTTGTTGGTCAAATCGTTGTAGCTACCGCTAGTCGCCACCGTCGCAAGCGAGGATGTCTGCGCAGCACCGACAATGCGGCTGTCGTTGCCTGCCGCGACCGTGCCCGCCGTAGTACCGACCGTGACGTTGCCAGATGCAGGCTTGTTGAGAAGGTCAGCATAGTTGCCAGACAGCGCTACGGGAGCCAGCGCTGGTATATGGCTCAAATCGGTATAGTTGCCGGTTGTCGCTACCGATGCGAGCGTTGGAGGCGTTAGAATAGCCGGCTTGTTAATGAGGTCGGCATAGTTGCCAGTCGTTGCCACAGTAGCCAGCGACGGCAATACGCCTCCAGTTTGTACCGGAATCTGGAACAGCCCCGCTGGCGTTGCGCCGCTCCGGGGGCGGATCACGTAGGTGAAATCTGTGGATTGCCCGGCGTCTGGACGTGCGGGAGGGGCGGCGAAATCAACCATTTGTTACGCTCCGAATGTGATTGCTTGGCCGTCGAAGGTGATCGTGCTGCCTGGCACGAGGGCATTGGCAGCCGTCGTTGTCGCCGCCGTCGTAGTGATGGTGGTGGTGTCGAAGGCGATTGGCTGACCGTCGAAGGTCGGCACGGTGCCGTCGAAGGCGCTGCCCGTCGCGGGCGTCGTAGCGGTGCCGCCCCCGGCCACGATCTGCGCACCCGCCTGCGCCACAGCCCGCGTCACGGCGTCGGCGATAGCTCGGTTCAGATCGTCAACGGTCAGGCTCCCAGGCGCCGCCGGCAATGCCAGCGAGGGCGCGAACGCCTGTGCAACAGGGTCGTAAGCGGATAGCGCCATAGGGCGTGGCTCCCAGGGTCAAGGGCAAAAGGCGAGCGTAGTGCTCAGCCTGGTCAGTGCAGGAGCGCGTTGCCCCGGCTGGATGCCGCCGGACCGGTCGGCATCAGGCTGTTCTGCGACGGCGCGGTGAACTGCTGCCGTTGCCCGCTCTGCGCTGCGGACACCAAGGACAGCCGGCCAACCTGTGCGGCCAGCCCTGACATCAGCGAGGCTTGGTTCTGCGGCGTCACCTTGGCCATCAGGGAGCGCATCAGCGCCGGGTTCAGCAGCGCCTGGCTGACGAGGTGATCCACGTTGCGAATGCCGGCCTGGCGCATGGCTTGAACGGCTGCGGCGCCCGCGCCAGCACCCATACCTGCAACCGCACCCGGTATGCCTCCCACCAGCGAGCCAACCAACGTCCCGCCAGTCGTTGTGAGTGCCGCACCCAACTTGCCGCTGAAAGTGCTCAGGAACGTCTGCACCGGCTTAGCGGCGTTCTGCGCCGAGTCCGACCCTGTGCCCACCCGCGTTCCATCCGACGACAGCCGCGACTGCGCCAGGCTGTCCGCCACGCTGCGCAAATCCTTCATCTGCTTTGGTGACATGATCTGCTCCAGCGCCTGGCTGCGGTCACGGATCAGCCTTTGAAGCTGGTCGCCCTTGAAATATGTTTCCGCACTGGTGGCGCCTTCGCTGTTGCCCTTGAGGGCGGTCAGGATGTGATCGCGCACGGCGCCTTGCAGCCCGGCGCGGGCCTCCGGGTCGTTCTTGGTCAGCTCGGCCAGGTGCGCCATGTCGGCGACCGCCGTCTTACTGTTGATGACGCTGCCCATCTGACGCACCGGGTCCGCATCGCCCAAGAACTTGCCGGCCACGCTGTCCTGCTGCGCCTTGATCGCCGTGGCGCGGGTTGCCATTGCGTCATCCACCGTGCGCTGCGCCGTCTTGGCGGCCTGCTGGATGGTGCTGTCCACCGCCTTGCCGACATCGGCAGCGCGTCGGGTGGCATCGGCTGCGCTGCCAAACCTGGCGGCGGCATCGGGGATTTGCGACAGGAACGCCTGCCGCTGCTGCGCCCAGGCTGCATACTTGGCCGGATCAAGCACGCCGTCCTTCATCGCAGCCTGCCGCAGGGAGAACGCGGCGGCCTCAGATAGCGCTTCCGGTGTGCCGCCGGCGGCTAGGTATGCCTTGGCCGTTTCAGCACCAGCGGCTCCCGTGCGGACAATTAGGCTGGGAACGGCACTGTCAAGCGCACGGAAAGTGCCACCGTCCCTGCCGCCCTGCAGCGCCGGACCAACGCCCTCCGCATTCTTGAATGTGGCAACTCGATCACGGGTCGCCTGGCGTGCGGCGGCGTAGCGGGCAGCGGCGTCCGCGTCGAAATTGGGGGTTAGCGGTTCAGCGCCCGGTAAGCCCGCATTTCCCGCAGCATTTCGAGATCCCCGTCCCGCCTGATTTGCTGCTCCGTCAACGCCAGAAACCCCGGCCTGTCCGCCAGAGGCACCTGCTGGATCACCACCGCCAGCGCTTCTCCCGGTGCCAGTGGCTTGCTGCTGCTGTGCTGCACGGTATTCATCAACCTTCGCTTGGTAGCGCGACACCATAGCCTGATCAGGGTGCATCGTTCCAGCGGCAACTTGGCTGCTATCCCGGCCCGCCTGCTCCTGCATCCCGCCTTCCATCGCCTGATGCACGCCGTCCAGCAGCATGGACATGCGCCGCACCGCCTGCGGATCGCCCTGCGGCCCCCGCTCATTGCGGATCGCATCCGTCAGCCTTGACCGCAGCGCCGACAGGTCGCGGAACGACTGCACGTCCGGCAGCTCCGCCGCCGTCTTGAACACGCCAGCCTCCGCTCCAGCCAGCGGAGCCGCGTTGGGCGACATTTCGCCCAGGATGCTCGCGGCACCGTCCTTGATGGGCTTCATGTTCACGGCCAGGGTGCCGTTGGGGTCCACTGCGTCCCACAACGCCCTCTCTTGGGTGCGCGTGGCTTGGCTCGCCGCGTCCAGTGGTGCCCGCAGCATGGCGCCGACCTGGTTATCAGCGTCCGCCGGCAGGTTGCCGCCGATGGCATTCGTTGCCTGCGTCGCGCGGTCCTGTGCCACCGTCCGCAGCGCCTCGGCCTGCGTCGTGACATCGCTGGCCTGCTGCGTTGCCAATGCCTGTGTCCGCGCCACTTCGGCGTCGTGATGCGCGAGCAGGTCCGCCGCCGTTCCCTTCATGAACTGCGTGGCCGCAGCCGGATCGGTCCCTGCGGCGATGCCCTGAACCGTCTGCACCCGTGCGTCATTCTGCGAGTCCTGCCGGGCGCGGAAGTCCTGCGGGTCCGGCCCGGTGCGCGAGATGCTGCGCTCGGCCTGCCCCATCGCCGGGTCGCGCGTCAATTGGAATGAGGTCGGCCCAGATGGCTTGCCGTCCGCCGTCATTGCCATCGGCGGCGCCGCATCCAACGCAGAACGCACCGCGGGAGCATCGGACACGAGACCATTTATGCGCTCGCCGGCCATGCGCGCCTGGTTCGACGTGGCGGTCAGCGCGTCGCCGCCTTCGGTCGTCAACGGCTGCCCGGCCGCGTCCAGCAGCGCGTTCGGCTTGCCGACGACGGGCGCCACAAACTCAGACAGCTTGTTGATGGCTGGACGGGCAATGGCCCGCGCGCCAGCAACCCCCGCAGCAGCGGCGCCCGGCACAATCACGCCGCCCAGCAACCCCGCCGCCGGTTTCAGGTCATCAGGCGCAGCATCGGATGCAGCCTGGCCACCCACGCCAGACAGGGCGCCGATGCCGAGCGCTCCTGCCGCGCCAAGCAGGCCGCCTGGCCCCATGCCAGCCATTCCCGCAGCCCCAGAGACACCAGCCCTGGTGTAACGCTCTAGGTCATTGGCTGGCACGACATCCGATGGCGCTGTTGCCCCTATGGCGCGAGCACCACTGTCAACCAAGCGTTCGGCTGGCCCAGGCCCATCGTCCAGCAGGAACTGCTGCAACTTGGGGTCCATCGGTTGATAGCCGAGCGCACGTGCCCCGAGGTTGTAAGCGCCGGTGCCCAGCGTCACGATCTGCTTGCCGATGAAGCCGGATGGATTGGATGCGGCGTCTAGGACGCCAGCGCTTGTTTGAGCCAAGCCCGCGCCGATGTTCGCTGCCAGTCCGCTGCGCTGGCCGGGCAAAGCTGTAGGGGCGGCAGCAGATGCAGGCGCGGCAGGCTCAGCCGCCGACGCAAAGCCGAACTCGCCCGCCGGTGCCGGTGCTGCATACTGCGTCCAAGGCCCGCTGGCGGCAGGTGCGGCCGGCTGCGGTGCGTAGGCATCCCAAGGGCCAGCCATCTACTGCACGGCCTGCCATGATGACGGGCTGGCCGGGTTGCCGCCAAGGAACCGATGCCCCTGCTGCACGGTGCCAACCGCAGGCACCACCGGCGCAGATGCCGATCCTGCCTGCGTGGATCGCGGCTGCATGGATATGCGCCCCGTCTTGCCTTCCACGGTGTCATTCGGCGCAGCGCGAGAGACAACCTCCAGTGCGCGGCGGTATTCGTCCGCCGACAATCCCGTAGCCCAGCCCTTGACCGGCTTGCCGTTCACTTGGCCGTCTGCCGCCGACAGCCCAGCCAGCGCGCCAATGGCGCCGGCATAGACCTGCGGATTGCGCTGCCCCTGCCACTGCCGGTCGTATTCGGCCAGGGTCTGCGCGTAAGGCCCCTGGCCCGTGCGGAACGGTGCGGCGTTGGTCGAGAAGTGATCCTGTGCGCCTTTGGAGTAATCGGCATCGGCCTGCGCGCCGATGAGCTGCTTGGCCAAGATCGCTTGGTTGGTGTTCGGCAGCAGCGCATCGGACGGGTTGGCGGACTGAAACAGACGGATAGCCTGATAACCGCCGCGGGCGCCCAGGACGCCACGCTCCGCCGAGCCGGCGCCCATTAGCGCCAGCTTGCTGAACTCCTGCGCGGCCTCTGGATTGGTCATATTGGCGGCGCGGCTGGCAAACGATGCTGCAACGTCCTTCGGCAGATATTGCGCCGCAGCCTGGATGAGTTGCTGCGAAGTCGCCCCTGGAGTGATCTGCCCCACCAGATCACGCATGGTCTGCAGGTTGATTTGCGAAGACCGCGCAGCCTGGCCGGCATCCGCAATGCCACCAATCTCCTTGCTGTCCCGCTCATAATCTGCCGTCTGCACCGTGGCCGGATTGACGGGGGCCTGGTAGGTGCCACCCTGACCCGGCTGCGGCATGGTGGCGGGAGCGCCGAGCTGGAGGGATGCAGCCGTAGCGGGGGCACCGACGCCAGCCGTGCCCGGCGTAGTCAGCGTCTGCCCCGGCCCAACCGTCATTGGCTTGGCGCGGTCCATGTTCAGGTCCACCGCCGCATTCGCCGCGTGCGTCTGCTGCGCCCCGAGTTGCGTCACACCCTCGTTCATAGCGTGCAGTTGTGCTTCCGGCGCCACCTTGCCAGCAGCGGTAGCATTTGAAGCCGCGGAAATCGCGCCGTAACCGCCCGGCACCGCGACCACGTTGCCTTGGCCGTCCGTCACCGCGCCGACCTTCGGGATTTGATCCAGCGCCTGCTGGAACGCCGCAGCGGCCCGCATCCCGGCGCCCTTCGGTTCCGCCAGCGCCATCTGCCGCATCAGAGCGATGCGACGGACCTCCGACTGCGCCGAATTGGGCTGTTGCGAGGCCGGTGCAGACGCAGAAGCTTGCGCCGCTGGCAGAACGCCAGAACTTGGATCGTTCGATGCCACCTGCACACCAGCAGACGGAGCCGGGGCGCCGTTCATCATTGCGGCCACAGTGTCGCTATGCCCCGCCGCGTGCATCGCCGACATACCGTGAGCCACATAGGCTTGCGCGCCGGGCGACAAGCCGGCAATACCCTTGCCGCTGGCGATGGCTGCCTGCATGGCGCCCGGTCCAGCATTGTAGGCTCCCAGCGCGTAGTCAGGGCGCCCAAACTTCTCTTGCATCATGTGCAGGTATTCGGTGCCCACCTGCTTGCCGATATCCGGCTGCGCCGCGAGCTGCGCGTGTGTGTAGTTCGTGCCAAGCCGCGTGTTCACGTCGGCCAGCGCCTCGGGATGCACCTGCATAGGGCCGGCAGCCTGCCCGCCGTCGCCCATGATGCCGGGCCGCATGGACCCCCTGCTTTCGTTCTGATGCACAGCATCGGCCAGCGAGAACCCGCCAGACACTGGCGTGCTGCCCTGGCCAACCGTAGCCGAACCGGGGGCTGCCGACAGCGTATTAGGCGTGGCGGGGGCTGCGTTCGATGCACCAAGATCGGTTAGCCCGTTGATGCCTTGCAGCAGCATGTTGACCTGCGCCGGCTGCACCGCCGCCGTGTAGTCGTTCTGCATCTGCGCGCCGCGCAGAGCTTCTTGGCCAGACTGAACCTGCAACGCATGAAGATACGGCTGCGCCGCATCCAGTAGCGTGTTTTGGACCGGAGTTACGTCGCCAAACATGCCCGCCATCAGGCAAACCCGCCGATCTTGCCGTTGTTTCCAGTGCCCGCAAACGGATCGGTCGCGCCGATGCCCAGCAAGTCGTTGAACTTGCCGTTATTAAGTGCGGTGTTAACCGTGCCGCCCAGGCTATTCGCCACGTTCCCGTAAATGCTCGCTTGTGTGCCGGCGGCATTACCGTTCGCGTTCGCCTGCTGGTTTGTGCTGCCAGACAGCACGCCGTTATAGATGGCCGTTGCCTGGTTATCCAGGCCGGCGCCCTGCAGGCCCATGCCTGACAGCGAGTTAAGCCGCCCGAAATACTGACCGAAATCCTGATTGGCGAGGTTGCTGCCCAGCGTCTCTTCCGCTTTCAGCGTGGCCCCTGAACGCAGCATCCCGCGCGATGCAGCTCCGGCATCCACGCCCTTGAGGCCCTGCTGCACCTGGTAGGCATAGCCCGGCGATGCCTGGAAGGTGGCCATGGCAGCGGCCCCGGCGTCCGGTCCGCCCAACCCCAAAAGCGCGTTCTGCTGCGTGAGTGCGCCCTGGCCCGTCGAGATGTAGGGCTGCACGTTGGCGCGGTCGTTCGTGTAGTTCTGCCCGGCAATCTGCCGCGCCTGCCGCTGCAGTGCGGCATTCTCAGAATTGGCGCCGTCCACAGCGCCCGATTGCAGCGCGCCGCCGATCAGGCTGGCCGCACCGGAGAAGACTGCACCCCACGGCATCAGGCGACGTCCAACGTGTGTATTTCGTGGATTGGCAGGCTGCCGTTCTCATCCAGCCGATGCACGCACAGCACGGTTGCCCGCTCAAGCGCCAGAAACAAGTGCTTGGCGCGCGCCTTAATGACGATGCCGGCCGGCGCCATGAAATCGCCCATCAGTTTGCCATCCTGCCACACACGCACCGAACCCGTTGCGATTACGGACAAATGTTCCATGTCGTGGCTGTGCTGGGGTATATAGGTCCCGGCCTGAAACACGGCGGTCTTGACGAACAGCCCTTCGCAAAGGGTGATGTCCGTCGCAATCGGCTGATCCGCCAGCTTGGTGAGCTGCATCACGAGGCCCTTACAAAAGTCTGCTGCGCCGGGATGCCAGCGCTGTTGCCATCCAACGATGGGATGCTCGGCAACCGCGCGCTCGTGGCTGGCGGCGTCTGGCCGGGCGCCAGCAGCGGAACCAAGTCGGGATAATCCGCCCGCTGGATCTGACGACCGTCGCACAGCAACCAGCTCTTGCCGAGGTCCGTGCGCGCGGTTTGCCGATAGTCCCCGACCTGCCAATCCGCCGCGTGCGCCTGCTTGGCCAGCGCTGACATGAACTTGGTCCATGCCTGCGATGCCTGCCCGCCGCCGTCCGCCAGGGTGGCATTCTGCGGCGGGACTAGGCTTTTCACCCGGCAACACCGGTCAACTGCGCATCCACGCCGTAGATCACGGCCCGGTTGCGCAGCGTCAGACGCAGGCTACGCTGCCGGAAGCTGCCGAGCCGATCCGTGAATACCCGGCGGCGATGCTCAAATCCGGTGCCTGACGACATGACCCGCTGCGGCCCATAGGTGAACCCGCCATCATCGGACCAGTCCAGCGTCACGTCGCCCGTGCTGCCCGTCTCCATCTCCACCTCAAGCCGGTGCAAGAAGCCGCGGCCGGCATCGGCCCACAGTGGCGGGAGTATCACCATGCGCTCCACGAGCTCCCCGGCATCCGTGCCGAGCGACGGGTCCGGCGACCAAACTTGGCCGGTTCGATAGTCGCCAAACAGCACAATGTCCGAGCGCAGCACCGCGCATTGTGGACGCCATCGCCCATTGCCGTTCACGTCACTGCTACGGTCGTGCCAGAGCTTGGTCGCCACGTCGTAGACCACCGTCCGGCCGGCAAACGTCAGCGCGTAGAAGATGTGCCCGTCCTGCGAGTAGGTCAGCGCCGCGACGACCGATGGCGCACTCTCGGACCGGATCAGCGCCTCAATGGAATGCGTGCTGACGCGCCGGCCCTGATAGCCGTCTGACCGATACACGATGCAATCCGTACCCACCCACCACACGCTGCCGTCCGCTTGGGCAACGCCGCGGGGAGAGGCTGATCCGTAAGGGACGACGCCGCCCGGCTGCGGTGCGAAAGGAAACCCGGGGCCGGGGTCAATCACGACAGCCCAGACCTGCACGCCGGCCTCGCCCAGCATCCACAGGTCGCCTCGATGCGCCATCACGCGGCGGACCACGTTCGGCAGGGCATCGCTGTATGCGAAATCGAAGGCGTCGTAGGTCGTGGGGTCCAGCAACTGACTGCTGAAAAACCTGGTGTCGTTGTCTGCGCCCGTGAACACGAAGTAGCCGGCCAGGTAGGCCACGCTCGCGGCCCCTGGGAAGTTGCCGCCGATCTGGTGCAGCACAAGGTCGGAATGCCCAGCCACATAGGCTCGTGGCGGCATGCACACCACGATGGCGGTCGGCCCTACAGCGATGGTGATCAGGTGCAGGCTGTCCGTGATGCCGACCGAGCCAAGGTTGATCGGAACGCCCGTGGGTTCCGACCGATACAGCGTGCCGCCAGACACGACGTAGAGCCTGCCCGGCAGGTCATCGTTCATTGCCCAGATCGGCCCGGTGCCGTAGGTCGCGGCCAAGGCAAGCCCGGGCGTGGACAGCAGCGCCACGTCGCTGCGCGCGTCCGACGGCTCCTGCTCAGCAAAAAAATTAAGCAACCTTTTGGTTGTCAGCGGCGGCGAAAGATGCTGGTAGCTGTCCGTCGCCAGCGGCAGACGGCGCAGCGTGCGCGGAGAGGGTGCTTGGGCCATCTAGTTGCCCTGGACGCCGGTCTGCCACCAGCGCACCCCCCAGCGAGTGGTAAGCGTGGAAGGCATTATTGCGACCCTCCGCCAACAATGTTACCGATGCCAGCGTTGGAGACATTGGTCGTCACGTTTCGGTAAGCATTGGCCTGCACGGTGACGCCGCTTGTCCCAGGCTCCAGAGCGACACCATAAGTCAGGTTGACAAAGGTATTACCCGTGATGATGCCGGCGTTAAGGGCGTCGTTCGCAACCAAGTGAACACCCGTCGCATCATTGGAAAACTGTTCGCCCGCGCCGAATAGGATGCCCACAAAGTGATTGCCGGTAATGCTCACGCTATGGTTGCCGCCGCTGAACACACCTTGCTGAGTGCTCGGCAGGAATATGATGTTGTCGTGAACGCCGAGCCGCATAACGCCAGCCCGCAAGAATATCTGATAGCGCGCCGTGTTTAACTGGCTGTTCGAGATCGTCAGCTCGTCGGTATTGACCGAATCCAACTCCTGATAAATGCCAAACTGGCCAAGGGTAAAATTGAGTTTGTCGAGCTGATACCCCTGCGACCAAGTTCCGATCTTGATGCCATAACCCAGGTTCCAGAACCCAGACCGGGTGACGTTGAACACGGCAGCCAGGCATCCGCTCGGGTAGGCAGCGCCAGGCGCAGTTCCTTCCAGCAACATGCCGATCCCGGTTTCGTTCGGGTTGGTAAACACTGCCGGGTCAGCGTCGGTGATGTTCATGCCGTCCACGTCGATGAAGCTGACGTTGGTCGCATGGACGCCCATCCGCCAAAACTGTGTCGGGCCGCTCATCTGGAAACGGCCGGTGCCCATCATGGACACGTCGCGAATTTCGGAATGGTAGGGCGTGCCGGGGCAGGCGCTAGACCCCGCATTGGAAAAGTCGTTCGTCGCCGTGATGGCGTCTGCCGTGCCGGCCTGCGCGGTCAGCAGCGTCATCCGCTCGACGGCAAAGCTGTGATGATCGGAATGCTCGGCAAACAGGATGCCACCGGTTGTGCCCGTCCAAAACAGCGACGTGCCAGCCGAGCCGATGCCGCGGATGATGGCGCGGTGCGTGCCCGTGGTCGGAAACGGCCATGAAAGCTGAGCGTCGAACTTGTAGATGCCCGCGCCGAACTGCACACAGCCTTGGCGCGGCGCCGCAATCGCTGCCACGGTGGCAAATGCCGTGTCGCTCGCAGTCGCGCCGGTCGGATCGGCACCAAACATGTCGATGTTGAGACATGGCTTGTTCGCTGCGTCCCGCAAAGCCATGGCTGTGGCGCTACCAGTCGGCGTCACATGCTGGCTGGACACGTCGCCATTGATGCCCTGCTTGGCCGCTAGGCCCCCATCAACGTAACCCTTAGGTGTAGCCTGGGCCGGATCGGTCGGCGTCGCCACCTTGGGCGATGGCAGATTTTGGGCTTGCGCCAGCAATGGCAGCAACAGCGCCAGCGTTGCGAGCGTGGGGACCGTCACGATACGCATACGAATCCACCGTTATTCCATGGCAGGCCGGGCGTGGTTGGCTGGGCTTTGGGCAAAACTGAGAGATCAGTTGCAACAAGCAACGCTGCAAATTGCGGCACTTGCACAAACTGCGCAAAGATCGCGCTCAGCTCGGCCGCCGTCAGCTTGTGGGCGTTAGGCGACGGAAGGTCGATGAGGGGAATAATGCTCATGCAGGATTTCCCAAACAGGACGGCGCGGCGACGGGTGGAACAGCGGCATCGGCGTCGGTTGCGGCCTTGCTGATGGCAGCACGGATACCGTCCACAATGTGCGCGACCTCGCGGTAAGGCCGTTCAACCAAATAGGCACCAATTTGCTGCATGAGGGCGCCTGGCAAGGTCACGTCGTCCATGCCCTAAACGGTCCTGATTTTTAGAAAGCCATCCGGCGTCACGTATACGCGGCTGACTGGCAATCCAGCGGCTACTGCGGCAGCTTGATCCGCCAGTGCCGGCAGACCAAACACGTCCAGGCCGGCATTGGCTGATAACCGGCCAAAGGTCGTGATCCCCACGCATTCAATATGGTCATCATAAAGCGTAAAGGCGACGTTTCGACTCGGACCTTGCAGAACGACGCCGGCATTCGCGAAGATGAGTGCTCCGCCCCCGCTCGGCAAAGTGACATCGGACCGAATTTCGGAAATCAAATGCCCGCTGACCGGTTCGCGCCAGCCTACCGTGTAGCCGGATGGCATATCCACTGCAATTTGCGTGGCCAAGCTGTCAGCGCCGAAGATGATGCCTTCAAGGAATTGGCACGCTTTGCTTGCGTTAACCGTCATGACGGAACTGACGTTCGTCCCATAGCCCAGATCGGGCCGCCCGGCGCTGGCCCAGTAGGCGGTGGTGAAGCCGGGCATGATGGGGTTATAAGAGGTCGTTTGCACCACGTTGCCAGCGTTGGCAACGTTGACCTCAATGCCTTGAGTGTAGCCAGTGATCCCGGCATCGCGGCGGGCTTCGATATAACCGCCGTAGGCCGTTTGTACTTGTGCTATGTTGTTGTTGATCGAGAAGCTGCCAAAGGCAAAAGCTCCCTGGCTCCCGCTTTGAGTATTATCGCTTGTCCGAGTGGCAAACACCGCTGCGGCATGACCAACTTGGGACTGAAATGTTGCGGTATTACCCGGCCCGCCCAGCCCAGGAACGCTGGCAAGCCAGTTGCCCCCCACGATGGCGTTGGGTACGCCGGTTCGCACATCTTGATCGCCTAGGAGTTTCATGAACTCGGTCGCCGTCAGCTTATGCGCGCCTGGCGTTGGTAAATCCACGATGGCAATAGAAGTCATGCTACGTCACCCTAACCGGAACTGGCCAAGCAGGCCCTGACCAAGGATGGTCGTGGGGAGTATGGCGACATTGTCGAACAGCCCGATGCCAGGCCCGCCGATGGCAGGGTCTGGCACTCCAATGCCGAATTGCGGGTCCAGGCCCAGGTTATCAAGCAATCCGATACCAAGGCCACCCAGCGCCGGGTCAAGCGCGCCGATGCCATCCAGCAGCAGGCCCGCCGGCAGCCGCGGCAGCACGATGCCACCGCGCACATCCAACAGCCCACGGGCGATAATGGCACCGCCACCTGCACCGTCCAGCGACAGCAGCATCTCGTATCGGCCAGACCAGCAGCCTGTGACCTCGCGCGGCATCGTCACCTGCGCCGTGCCCAGCAGCGGGTCGATCGGCGTTGCGGCGGCCTGCCACAGGATGCGGTGCGGCTCAGTCAGCCAGCCCAAGCCATAGTCGCAGTGGGCGCCGTAGCCGTAGCCAGCGCCGTAGCTGCTCGGCCATGCGCCGCCGTGCATCACAGTGGCGGTCAGGACGCATTGCGTCAGGTCCAGCGCGTTGCCGGCGGTGTCGAAAATCGTGAGCGCCAGGGTGATGTCATCGCCGCGCGAAATGGCGAGGTTGCGGACCGGCATCCGCAACGGTGACGCGCGGGTGATCTCAATTGCGAAGGGGATCAGGGTGCCGGCGTAGGTCATTAGAAATACGGCACCACGACCGGCCGGCGCAGCGACGGCACTGAGATGCCACGGGTCAGCATCATGTCGCCCATCTGCCACAAGTTCGGATCGGCCTTGACCTCGAACTCAGGAGCCAGCAGCGCCGCGGCCATTGAGACGTATGGCTCCTCTGCCCAAACTGGAAGATCGCCTCCGTAGAGGGTCCAGCGCACACGCCCGCGGGCCTCAAGATCGGCGTGCACCGCCTTAACCTTCTGTTCAGCCAAGGCCTGCCCGAGCGGCCCGCCCATCACCGTGCGGCGGATCCGGCTTTCCATTGCGGCATACATCTGCAGGTCGAACGGCTTACCAAACTCCGGCCCCATCTGCTGCACGGCAAGGTCGGTCACCGCATCAGCCAAATACGCCGGGATGTGGTCGGCGTCCCAATCGGCCAGACCCAGCGCGGACAATTCTGACGCAATGGCGCGGACCCGATCCGCAGCCCGCAGCGCCACGCCTGCGATCACCGCAGCCTTGCGGATGCTGGACTCGGCAGCTTCGTAATCGGCGCGGCTGACTTGCCGGTCCGGCGCATCCTGCCGCACGCCCAGCGCCGGGGCCAAGGTGGCAGAGGCCATCGTCACATAGTGCGCGGCATGAGCCACAGGCACGGCGGCCAGCGGCCAGGACACGATGCCCTGCGTCACTAGCGCGTCGTGCGCCGCGGCGACCTCCTGCTCAGCCAGTGCCTGCCCGCGGTAGCCGGACAGCACGAAGCGCCGTGCGGCTGCCATCGTCGCATCCTGCGCCGCGGGATCGGGCGCTTTGCCGAACACCGGAGCCAGCAGCGCTGCCGTCATGGAAGCGTAGGCATCGGCCAGGGCCAGCGGTATCGCGTTCAGCAGCCACGTCGCCAGCCCGGCCGACACCAGCATGTCGTGCACGGTGGCAACGCGGTTCTCGGCACGGGCCTGCGCGACGGGGCCGGTCAGCGCCTGCCGCCGGATCATCTCCAGCGCCTCGGCGTAGGCCTCAGCGTTGCCCGGCAGGCCGAAATACGGGCCGAGCAGGTGCGCGGTCATGGCGATGTAGTGCGGCGCCACGCTCAGCGGCACGGCAGACAATGGCCACGCCACGTAGTCAAGCGACACCAGCGCATCGTGCACGGCGACCACCTGTGACGTGGCGAGCGCCTGATCCTCATTTGAGGGCATCTCGTCGGCAGCGGTCACCGTCAGCTTGGCCAGCGCCTGCTTGGCCAGCGCCGCAAAATCGGTTGCCGCGCCAGACGCCAGGCCAGCCACATCCTGCGGATTGACGCCCAGCAGCAGCAGCGCACGCCGGGCCGGGTCAAACGCCGGCACTAGCGAGGTGACGACCTGCGGGCCGGCAGGATTACCACCGAGCGCACGGGCAGTGCGCGTTCCCATCTCGGCCAGCGTCACCGTGCCGTTGCTCGCCGGCCAGTCGGCAGCCGCCACCGGAACCCCGAGCTGCCGCGCAACCCGGCCCGCCACGTCCTGCGACGTGAGGACCGGGCCGGCAGCCGCGACCGCAGACGCCGGGATCAGCGCCAAGCCGATCTTGCGGAGCGCGCGGGCGCCGAGTTGTGTGACGGTGGCGGCCACGTTGGATTAGGACTTGGCGGCGGGGGCCGGAGCGGCTGCCGGGGCGGTGGCAGGCTTGGCGTTGGCCGGGCCACCCTCGCCATCCGGCGTCGGCGTGTGCGTCGTGCCATGCGCGCCAGCCGCGTCGAACACCGTGACGCCTTCGGCAGGCTTGACACCAGTGGACGGGCCGGACGGATCGTCCGTCTTTTCGGCCAACACGTCGTCGCGCTGGCGCTTGCCGGTGACGCTGGTGCCATCGGGGCTTTGCCCGTCCGCCTCCTCGCCGCTGGCCTCCAGCTTGCGCTTGGCCTCAATATTGCCGGCGATGCTGTCAGCTACCGCGCCGCGCGACGCAGCGCTGGCCTCACGCTTCAGCACGACCTGCGCGCCGTGTTCGGCATGTTCGCCCTTCAACTCAGTCATGTGCGTTTCCCTTTCAGGGTGAGCGTGCCCACGGACAGGACAGGCTCCGGTTCAATTTCGGCTGGCTGATAGCGGCTCTGGAACGGACCATCCGCCAGCACCTCAAGCAGCCCATCCACACCCCGCACGATCCAAGACAGTTCCGGCAGGGGTTGCAGTCCGTGCATCGTCTGCACGAAAGCGCCCAGCCGGCCTTGGAACGACACCGCCGCCGCAATTTCCAGCGGCAGCGCAGCAAGATTGCTGCGCCACTGATGGGCCTCGACGGCGACGGAGCGAGGCATAAAATCAGGCATGGACTCTCCAAACAGGGCCAGGCATCACCGGCCCCGCCGGATTACTGGTCGTTCGGCGCCGCGGTGAAGATCGTATAGACGCCGTGGTCCACGAGGTTCGTGTTCTGCTGCGCCGGATCTGCGTTCCGCGAGAACCGCAGCTTGTCCAGGCCGCGGATTTCCTCGCAGCCGATGCCGTGCTCGAACTTGTAGTCGTAGGTGTCCTCAGTGAACTCGAAACGCTGCGCCAGGGCATAGCCCACGGCCTGCGCACCACAGAGGACGTTCTGCTCGACTGGAACCGGCGTCGCGGCACCGTTCGGAAACGCCGTGAACTCGTATTCCTGCTTGACGATGATGCCGTTGGTGATGAGGTCGCCGCCCGTAAACAGCGGATTGTCCTTGCCGCGTTCCATGCCGAGCTGCAGGTCCTGGCGCATCTCGGGATCGTCGTAGAGGTCGCGGAACGCTGCCGGGCCGAGGAACGCGACATACCACTCCTGGCCACCGCTTTTCTGGCGGACGGGGCGGATGCGCGGCTTGGCCTGCTGGGCGCGGCGTTTGGCCAGGCTCAGCACGCGGCGGGTCATGCGACCGCCGAAGTCGGCGCGGGTACCGCCAGCGCCAGGCGTGACGGTGCCGGTCAGGTTGGCAAGGCTCGCGGCCATCGTCGGGGCCGTGTTGCTCATCTTCTCGCCGTACTGCACGCGATCCGCGTTATCCAGCGCCCACTGGTCCCGCTGTGCGGGTGTGGCGACGCCATAGGTCAGGCCGTTGATGCTGTGAAAAGCGTTGATGATGTCGACGCGGAACAGCTCAAGCGACCAGTTCTTGAGGCTCGGCTTGGCCGCACTCATCTTGTCGATGAGTTGCTTCTTGGCGGTCCACTTGTCGATGGCCACCGCGTGCCGGATGAAGTCCACGATGATGGACATATACCGGTCGCCAAGGAGCTCCTCATTGCCGCGGAGAACCTGGTGCCCGCGCACACCAGCGCCGGCAAGACGGTTGATGAATGCGAACTGCACCCGGTCGCCGTTGCGGCGCAGCAGGTCTTCCTTGACCTGGATGATCGCGCCCTCATCGCTGCCGATGTAGGGGGTATACATATTCTCACGCACGAACTCGCGGTAGAAGTCGCGAGCAAAGATCAGCGGTACGTTTACTGCATTCTCTGGTGAGAGATTCATCGGATCGGCCACGGCCAATCACTCCTTACCCAAATAGTGACTCGATCGGGTCAGGTCCGGTGTATGCGGCGCCCGCTCTGGCGCCGGCACTTGCGACCTTGCCCAGCGAAGGGGGCAGGTTCGGGGGTGCGCTTTGACGTTGGGGAACGGCCTGTGCTTCAGCAGCGATTTGTGCGCGGATTTCGGCTTCCAGCCTTTGCCGCGTCTCGGCTTCCGCCTTGGCGCGCAGTTCTGGGTTGGCTTGGTCTGCTACAGCCTTGACAACATCGTAACGCTTTACGAGCGCATCCCATGGGTCATCCTCATTCAGGATTTCACCATGGGTTGCTGTGCCTTTGATATTCGCATTGAACCAATCTCTGGCTTCATTGACGCGCTCATTCCCGTAAGAACGCCGTGCGCCAGCCTCAGACAGTTTCAGTATGCGGGTTTCAACGGCAGCTTGTTGCGCTATTGCATAGCCTTGCGGGTCCTCCGCAGGGTTCGGCACATAGGCTGGCTGTTGCTGTTGCTGCGGTGCGCGGAGCCGGGCCAATTCTGCTTCAAGAGCTTGCAGCCTTGCGGTAGCAGCCTTTTCGCGTTCCTCGGCACGAGCGCGCTCAACCTTCTCGGTCGAGGCTTGTTCCCGGTAGTCGTTGCGCTCCTTCCGGAGCCTGCCGAAAGCAGGGTCACGCCCATCGTTGTCTGCGGGGTCCGGCGGCGATCCCGTGTCCTGGCCCGCGGGCTGGGCAGCGTCAGGCTGCTTTGCCGTTGGCGCGTCGGGGGCTTTCGCTCCCGGCTCAGGCGCCGATGGCTCGGGCGCGGCCTGCGGCTCGGGCTGCACCGGAGCTTGCGGCTCGGGGGCGGCGGCGGGCGCAGTTGCGCTAGAGCCTCCGTAGAGGTCTTTCAACGAGTCTGACATGATCTGCTTAGTCCTGTCTGGTTAACGGCCCGACACGGCCAGCACAGCGTTGACGCACGCTGGGAGCGACACCCGGTAAGCCCCGGGGAGGGCATGGCGCGGCATCGCTGGGATGCGGCGCAATCTCGGTTGTGGTAGCGTCAGGCGAACCTTGGGAAGCTCAAGCCGTGACACGGGAACAGATGGAAGAAGGGAAACGCGAAATGCTTAGAAAGAATGGACCGCCGTTATTTCATTCCCCGGCAACAACGGGGCATGAGAACTTTGCCGCTATGACTAAATACGGCTCTGCCCCCAAGGCGGACGCGAGTCCAAAGCTTCCTCGGCCACAATCTCTACCAGCTTTGGGTCATTTTCCCAAGACGGGGCGATAAGCCGCATCTCAAACCAAGTCTGCAAATCGGCAAACGCCTTCGGCAATGCTAGAAGCATCTGCTCCGGCGTCATGCTTTCGCCCGGCAACGCAACAGCATGGCGGATCACCTCGCCGCCAACTGTCACCTTGACCATAACCACTAATGCATCTGGGATGGTATCAAGCATATCAAAATCGCTCACTGTGTCATTCCTTGCTGCTGTGGCGCTACCGGCGGCGGTTGCATAATCGGATTCATTTCTGGCTGCACCGGTCCCACGCCGGGCACCACAGGAACGTGCTGCGCCTCAGCGTGATCCATCGCCATGCCATGCACCTTCACGGTGCTATCCACCTGCCGGCTCTGCGCCTGTGCCATCTTGTCGGCGGCGTCGGCCTGCGCCTTGGCAAGCTGCGCGTGCATCATCTGCGCCTGCATGGCCTGCTGCGCCTGTTGCCCAGCCGCCTGCTGCTGCTGGTGCTCCTTGATCTGCTCGACCAACTTGTCCTTGTCCTTGAGGCTGCTGGCCTGGATCAGCACCTCGACCGGGATCGCGCCCGGGTTGGCCTGCGCGAACTGCATCAGCGCCTGGAACTGCTCGGCCGCCATCGTGGGCGTATCCTGGCCCTCCTCAAGCGTGATCTGCATATCCAGGCCGCCGAGGTCGTTCTCGTATTTGACCACGATGCCCAAGCGCGGATCGCCAGGCCGGATGCCATACCGCTGCGCCTGCATGGCTTTCTGATCAGGTGGCAAACGGGCAAGGGCTTCCCCGAAAGTGATGGGCGTGTTGATGCCGACGAACTTGCTGCTGCCATTGTCATCGGTCACATGCAGCCAACGCTTACCATCCCAGAACTGGCGAATGCACATGTAGCCGCGCTCATACATGCGCCGCGACCATAGCCGTAAGCCGTCGAAGTCCGGCTCCTGTTCAACAGCGCCGCCAGCCTGCTGCAAGCTGATGGCCCGGCCAGACAACTCCCGCGGGTCCTTGCCCATCATGCTGGAGTTGGGGCCGTGGCCTTGAAGCCGCGCGATGGTATGCTGCAGCAGCTCGAACTGCCCGGTGGACATATCGGTGTCGCGGTTCACCTCGAACTTAAAGCCCCGGTTGACCGCAACGGCGCCGTCAGGGCGCGCAATCTGGTCGCGGGCGTCATCGACGTCGTCAACCGCGCCTTCCTCGTAGATGATGCTGCGCGTTTGCAGGATGTGCATCAGCTTGGACCGGCGGGCGTTGATCTCGCTCTGCAGCGGGATCAGGTCGCGGATCAGGCCATAGCGGTTGTTCTGGCCGTCCACATGGGCCGAACGCAGGATCAGCGGGCAGGCCGTCTGGCCGCGCCGATCCACGTAGGGCGACACTACCGGGCCATGCAGGAAACCGCCGCGGGTGTAGATACCGGTCCACCAATCACCGCCGTGCTGCCAATGGCATGTCACGATGCGGACTCGAGTACGGGAGCTGTCCACCCAAGCCGTGCTTGGCCGGTCGCCGTAGGTGTTGGCGGACCAGTCGTGCTCGTTGCCGAGGGTCTGGTCCAAGATCGCGCGGGCCTTGGGGAACAGCGACAGGAACTGCTCCTTGTCGCCCCAGATCACGGTGCCAAGGTGGCGTGCGTCGTGGAAGTCAGGGTCGGCGCTGTATTGGTCCCACCATAGCCGGCTGAACGGGATGTGGTGCATCCGCACGTCCATCGTGCCGTCGGCCGTGGCCTCGACCACGACTTCCGCGCCGCCCACGCCCTCAATGGCGATGTTGGCGAACACGTCGGAACGCAGCCGGTTGAACACGTTATCGTCGGTGACGTAGCGCAGCGCCTGCGTGGCGGCGTCGGCAAGGCCCTCATCGGTCGGTGTGCGCGGGTATGCCTTGGGGTCAGAGCGCAAGCGGCGCTCGGCGCCCATCATGTAATCCACTTTGCTGCGGATCATGTTGTCAACGATGGGCGGCTGACCGCGCTCGGCCAGTTCTGCGATCTGCGCTGCGGACCACTGCTGGCCGTCATACCAAGCCCTGTCCCGCTCGGACAGCTTGCGGGCTGGTGCGGTCGCCATCTCGGCCGCCTCAAACCGGCGCACCAAGTCATCTAGCAGCAGGTCTAGGTCGCCGTCCCAATCCTTGTCAGGAGCCTGCGGACGCTCGGCAGGGCGGGCCGCGGGGATGTGCGGATACATGCTGCCGTAAGCCGACATGCCCGGCGCCCCGGTGCGGGCGATTGCGCCGCCATCGGGGGACGATGCGCTGTCGGGAAGGCTTTGCATCGGTGTTGAAGCCTCCCTGGCGCGGGTTTACTGTGTTGGCATGGCACGAAGGAACAACTGCGCCGTCGCCCGCGGTATCAGCACCAGCAAGATGACGGCAGTGACCTGGGCGACGTTCGACGCCCTGCCGCGCGAGGTGCGCCGGGCGCTGTGGGAAAGCCCGGTGCCGATCAATCCGGACAGCGTGGCGCAGGCGCTGTCATGGGCCGGTGTGCACGAGGTGCTGGCGCGGATAGAGCGCAACGTTTACCAGGAGGTAAGCTTATTCGCTGACCAGCACCGGCTGCGGCATGGTTACGAGCTGCCGCACGTTGCGGCTGATGTTGGGATGCAGCCGTATCAAGCCGTCAGATCAACAAGCCGATCTTCCTGGCGAAATCAATAGGGTCAGCGGCGTGCTTGCGATTATTGCACGGCTGGCAGGTTAACTGAAGATTGCGGCGGTCGTTAGAGCCGCCCTTAGATATCGGCACGATATGATCAGTGTGGTATATTTTAGGTAATCTCTTGCGACAATACGCACACTTCTTTTTCTGCATGACGAAGATGTCTTTTATATCTTCACCACTATGCGTGCCGCCTGCAAGCTCTTTGCTACGTCTATTGTTGGCATATGATCTATATGCATCACGTCTTGCGATACGCCTGGCTTTGTTCTGCTCTCTAACCTTGTCGGCGTTCTTCCTGTTCCACTCGCGCTTGTATTCACGCCAGCGCTCTGGGTTTGCCTGCTGCCAAGCGTCTAGCTTAGCACGATAGGCATCAGGATTGCTTCTGGCCTGCTTCGTAGTTACCAGAAGGTGACACGCCATGCAGTTACCTTGAATAGACCGCAATGACGCATGGCCACGCTTGCAAGCTTTCCCAGTAAAATAATGCGTTGCCCCAACCGCTCTCGCATCGGCACGCGTGACGACAGGCCCTACATGTGGCACATACTGCTTAGCCATTCTGGCAACTCATCCTTGCTCGCGTGGTCAGAGGCTCGGAGGTGCTGAAACACCGCCGGGCCTCGTTTATGTAGCATAATCAATATGCTACGTCAAATAGTCATCCAATCTTTCGTGCGTTTGCGCGGGGTGCGGCGGTAATCCTGCGGCTCGGCTGGCGTGATGGGCTTAGGCTTACCCGGCGGCATCATCACGTCGAGGAGCTGGCCGACGAGTCCTAGGGCATCGACCTGATCGTCAAACTTGCCGGCGGGAAACGATAGCAACTCCGCCTCAAAGTCAGCACGCCAAGGCGCGTCAGCGGGGATGTAAAGGCCCCCAAGAGCCGCCCTGCCCCTAATGCTTTGAGCGCGGATCGCCTTGTCGCCCTTGGTCGGAAACTGCGTGCGGGCGACGTAAGCACGGCGCTCCCGCTGCCGACGATCCAGCCAAGGGCCGATTGCACCCCGAATCTGGCCCCCTTCTTCGGAAGCTCCCATCGGCTTCCATCGGATCACCAGATCACAAAACGCCTCAATCCATACATCTGAAGTCGCCTGTTGTCGCCACACGTCAACGACGTATAAGCGATCATCTGCGTCCAGACCGACTACGACGTGCGCGGTGTTATCACCGCCATTTCCGGTGACGGCATAATCCGAACCCATGAAGGTTCGCAGGCTGGATAACGGCGGCAAGGTCGGAATTGGCCTGAACCATTCAGACTTGAAGTAGGAACCACTATCAGGAATAGGGTTCTGCTGAAAGAGAGCGTTCCACGTCCGGGCGTCAGAGGTAGCCTTCTTAACCTCTAGGTCCGCTGCATAACCGTAGTTGTCATCCGCCCAAAGTGGCTCGCCGATGGCCCGGCCAAGTGGATCGTCTAGGCTGTCCGCCAGAGCCGGTAGGCGCACTACGCGCCACCTTCCGGCCTGGCGCTCCATCAGTCGTCCGTAAACGTCGTCTTGGTGCCAGTGTGTGCCGATGACGATCACGGGCGCCCCTGGCTTCAGGCGTGTGCTTAGGTCGTTCATCCACCAGTCCCAGGCTCGATCCCGGTAGGTCTCGCTGTCAGCATCCGCTCGGCTTTTCACCAAATCATCCGCAAGAACCATGTCGGCGCGGAAGCCAGTTATGGCGCCCCCTACGCCAGCAGCTCGATACTGCCCACCTCGCGTCGTTGACCACAGCTCCACGGCTTCAGTGGCCACCCCTATGCCAAGAGTGTTGGAATGCTCCATGACAAGGCTGCGGACCCGGCGCGAGAACCCCTCGGCCAGCATGGACGTATGCGAGGCCGCAATGATGGCTTGGCCCTCACGTTGCGCCAGCCACCATGCAGGGAACAAGACGCTTGCGTAGGATGACTTGCCGGCGCCTGGCGGAAGCAGCAGCAGCAGCCTATCCGTCTCGCCGTCCGCCACCGCCTGCAATTCGCGGATGACGAGCCGATGGTGCGCGGCCGGCCTTTGCCCCAAGGGAGCAAGGACCATCTCGCACCAGGCGCCGAAGCTGCGGCGGATCGTGCGACGGCGAAGAAGCTCACGGGCAGCATCTGCCGGGGTCAATGCGTCGTCTCGTTGCCCTTGCCCAGCGCGATTGCGGTCAGGGTGCCATCGTCCAACACGCTCACGTCGTCTGGCGTCAGGTTGATGTTGCGGGCGATAGGTGTGCCCTCGTGCCGGTTGAGCCACGCAACCGCCGCCGTGACCTGCGTTTCTTGGCGCTCGGCATTGCGGGCCAGGTCAAACAGGTGATCCTTGAGGGCCTGTGCAGCCTCGGCTCCACGGCGGGAACTGGCAGCAGCTTGGTTGCCTGGCGCAAACGGTGCGGGCATCAGCTTATTGGCACGCAAGCCCTTCGGCTCGCCAGGGGATCGAGCTGCACCACCCCAGCTTTCGCCCTTGCCCGAGCCGTTGCCGTGCCGTGTGCCTGACGTGGGCGGGCGCTTGAGCTTGTCAGCCATCATGCACCCCCACCGCCTTCACGGCCCCGCGCGCAACCTCGACGGCGACCTCGCTGCCCAACACCTGCATCAGCAGCCGCGTCCGCGTCTCGCTGGACCACAGGCACACACCCTCATGATCGGCGAACGGCCCGTTGGTGACGCACAGCCGCTCGCCCGCGGTGAACGCCGGCAACTCGGCGGATAGGATGGAACGGGCATCGGACTCGGCCATGAACTTCTCAATCTGGCCGCGCCGTACCGGAATGGGCCGCAGCGTTTCGGTCAGGAACAGGCGCCGCACGCCGCGGGTTGAGACGATGGGCCGCCACTGGTCGGTCAGCGGACAGAACCGCACGAACAGGTAGCCGCGGAACAGCGGCATCTCGACCTTGTGCGTCTGGCTCGGCAACACGCGGTCAGGGCGGCGCTCGGTGACCATCGGCAGGAACGCGGCGTATCCCTGGCGAACCAAGTTCTCGTGCGCCCAGCGCTCGGCTTGGCTATGGGTTTGAATGCAATGCCAGCGCGGATCGGGTGTCGCACGATGGCTACCGCAGTCCAGAGCGGCCAAGCTGTGGCCACCCTCGACTGAGGCTTTCCCTTCTAGAACATCCGATTGCGGCTTGTCAACTATCTTCTCCTCGACACGTGTCACTATGCTCATGACACCACTCCGCTAGATTCAGACAGCAAGCGCACTTGATCAAAACGAGCCTGTTCAGGATTTATTGCTGGATCAACGTGACAGCGCCTTCCAACCACGCTGAAGGCGAACATGACAGCAGCAATAGCATCTGACAAACTACAATCAACGCATTCCGATGCACCTATGCCGCAACCAAGTTGACGGAGAGCCTCTGTCTCCACGTCCTTCGCAGCCTTTGGTACGACAGGCTGTATGAAAATGAGATGCCCTTTAAGATCCCTTGCTCGTATCAAAGGATTTGTGGACATACCAATTTTTGTCAGACCATTGTGCAACGTAACAACATACACCCACGCCTTGTCGCGTGGTGGCAAGTGGCCCTGTGTTTGTATTAGCACGAACATGCGTGGATCACGGCGCCCATGTTTATCTAGGGCGTAATCATTCCAATATGTCGATTGTGCCCTCTTCTTTTTATTCAGAAGACCATTGATCCATTCCTGATCTTGCTCCGTGACCGCGCAAGGCTTTTCTGTGACGGCGTTCATGAACTGCTCCTGGCATCCTATAGTGCCGCATCGGCAAGTTGTGCCGTCGCCGCATGACCTTGCGGTGAACGAACGAGGTATCGCTTTTCGGTACACAATCCATCAGGGACGCCGACGAGGAACGCCTTGATGAATTGTTGCCAAGCACGTCCCTGACACTGGGGCCGCCAGCCTGCATCCAGTGGTCAAGGGTGCGGTTGAGGCTGGTTCGGAACTCTATACGGATACCCACAAGGGTTATCGCGGGCTGTCCCCCGAGTACGTGCATCAGGCTGTTGACCACTCTATCAAGCTACAGTCCGCCCATGATTTTTAACGTGGAAGTGCGGCCCAAGAACCAAGAGTCCCGCGGCTCACTAAAATACCAACGCGAGTCACGTTTCTGCCCATTGACCACGCCCAATGTTCCAGCTAGTAATAAGGTAGCGGCTCAGGCCCAACCTGACCTTGAGTGGTGAGACACTCAAGGCAGGCCGGCCAAAGGCTCACGATCTGACTTACATCCCGGTGGATCGGGGTGAAGCTTGGGCAGAAGACTGCGCCATTCTAACCGTGTCGGACGGGTGAATAGGTAGCAGGCGCCTATGATTTCGTCAACGTCAAACTGAAACTTTCGCGCATCAATCGCGATGTTGGCCAAAGCGTTGTATTCTGGACGACCCTTGCGTTGAAGCGCGTGGATCATTTTGCCGACGCGGCTCATTTGCAGCGTCATGCTTGTATCTCAACCGCGACCGCGCAAGAGATTTTTGCGATGATGCTCATGTGTTCCTCCAGTCGTTGGGAGTTTGCATCATCTTTGCCTGAGCGGATCGGCTTGTCGCCGATTGCGCTGCCCGCTCCCGCGCATCGGCTTTAGCCTGCAGCTTGTCCAGATACGGCATGTGCTCCAGCGCCGCGTCGGCCATGCGCCAGAACTGCGACAAGCCAGGCGACCCTTGCTCGGCGCGAAGCCTGGTCAGTGCGACCTTCCAAGTAACGCCCACGCCGGCACTGTCCATGCTGGCTACAAGTAGTGCGGCAGCCATGCTCTCGCGCTTGGTAACGGGTGGTTCTGATTGAGGCTGCTGATCCAATGCAGTTACCAAAGCAGCAATCGCAAGCCCAATGCCGGGGATCAGAACCGGCACCTCCGCCACCCGGAGCAACGCATCCCGTGCCAGTTCCATAGCCTGTCGTTCGTTCATGCCCGTTCCCCCGTCATCTGCACCGCCCCAACCCGCTCAACCCAGACCTCCCAGTGGCCGTTCGTGTGCTGCATCCACCACAGGCCGCACGCGGGCGGCGTCCTGGACGGGGCTGGGCGGGTTCTGAGCACTGTCCGGTCCTCCCCTACATCCCCAGACCCAAGACCACCCTCAGCGGCTTCCTGGCGCGGTTTGCGGGCCACGTTGGCGGTGGGGGTCATAGCGCACCCAGGATTTCGATGACCGCGGACAGCACGACCACCGAGCCGAGCATCGCCCAGGCCGAACTGAGCGTCCAACTGCGCGGGCGTAAAGCGGCGATGAACAGCCAGGCCGATACTGCGGCTAGTGTGAACAGCGGGAAGAGCAGCCCTAGTGTGCCGTGGTGAAACATCAGGGTGATGGTCACTCGTCGTCTCCGTTGCACAGCCCGGCCAGATGGTTCGCATACGCCTGTGCGGTCTTGAGATCGGCATGCTCCCATTCCAGCGATGTCCGGCCGGCGCGGATGATCACGCGCGGCGGGATTTTCTTGTCGCCGAACTCAAGACCTGCGTGAGCCACGACCGACGTGACGCTGCCAGGGTTGATCCAGGTGCCGTCGCCGAGTTGGATCAGGTGGCTCATGGGTTCGTCTCCACCCAGGCGTGCCCTGCGGGGGCAACCTGCCAGCCAGACCCAGTCTGCCATTCCAAGAACCCGTTCTCGGCCAACCAGGAGCGGTCATTGTTGGCACTGGTAGTGGTCTCGCCGCGGCGCTTGATGTTGTAGACCATCCGCAGTTGCAGTGACTGCGCCGTCGTCAGCAGCACGGTGCTCACAGGTTCGCCTCCAGCCAATCCAGTCCCGCCTGCGTGACGTGCCAGTCGTTCCTGCCGCGGTTCTCCAGCAGCCCTAGTCCAGCGAGCGCGACGCGTGCCGATGGCCGCTGGTATTCCAGGAACTGCTCACTTGGTGCGGCATAGATCTTCCGCAGCATCTCGGCCTGGGGTGTCGTCAGGCGTGCGTTGGTCATAGCCCGAGCGCCTTCCGGGTGTCCGCCAGCAGTTCGGGCACTTTTAACGGGTCCAGTGCCATCCAGCGCAGCAGCAGCAGCTTGCGCTCCTCGGCTTCGCGCATGAAAGCCAGCGTGTTCCGAAGTTGGCCTTCGTGGGCAATGCGTGCGTTGTCCCGTTCGCTCAGGGCCGCATCCCGCTCAGCCGAAACCTGTTGCTCCAACTCAGCCACGGCCTTGTGCAGCCGAACGTTCAGCACTGGCATACGCGCGCTCATGCCAGCGCCTCCCGTGCAGCGATGACAGCGCGCGCCTCGTCATCGCTGGTCTTTTCAGACCTGCCACCAACGGTAGGAGCCACGCCTGGCCACGCTTCAAGAATTGCCCACACCTTCGTCGGCAGGTCCGGGTCCGTCTGCTGCCACCCATCCGGCAGGTCAAACAGCGTCCAGTCGCCACACCGCGCGATCTTGGACGCGACCGGCATCACCATGGAAACCGTGCCCTGCATTTTGCAGATCATGGAACCTGAGCCGATGTGCGTCAGACTCCAGCGCGTGTTCTGCTTCGGCGTGGCCCAGCCGTCATGCGCCAGGCCGAGGCCGCGCATGACGTAACCGGATCGCACGTCAGGACCGTGGGCCATGGCGACCCAAAACGTGCCTGGGGTCCAGATGTCCCCGCTCATGCCGCCCGAGCCTCGCGCACGGCGCTGTCGAAGGAGGCCACGCTCATGCCCACCCCCCCCGATCCGTGACCACAACGCCCGGCCGTTCCAGCGCCTTGCCCCGAATGCGCGCCAGCTCCTCGCCCTTGGCCGTCACATCCCGCATCGGCATGGGGGCTTGGACAACCTCGTATCGCGGCTGACCAGCCACCGGCTCTGGCCGCAGCAGCCGCGCGACGTAGGCGACCGCAGCCTCAGACGGGTAGCCCGTGATGACGGCCGGACCGTCGCCGCTGATGGCCGACCAAGCCTTCGCAGACTTCTCTCGGACCAGGCTGGACACGTTGGCGAGCGACGCTTCCGCGGCAGCTTGGCTCACGTCCTGCGCGAAGATTTCCGCCCGGCGCTTGTGCCAGAACGCGATCCACGAGCGGTCCATCGCATCCAGGCCCTGCACGACGGGGCCGGCGATCTGCGGTGCTGATGCAGGCCGGTGAGCGTCCCACCATGCGTGCAGCGCCTTCCGCACGTCGTCGTAGGCCGGGAAGAACCGCTGACCCTGCACTGCGGCGTGTAGCGAGTCCGAGGTGAACGCTGCCGATGGAAAACCGTCCTTGGCGAGCATCCCGGCCATCAGCGCGATTCGGTCGGCGTTGACGGGTTCAGAGCCGGCAACAGTGAGGTTCGCCAGGCCCTCCAGCCAGCGGATGATGCGCGGGTCGGCGTTAGTTGAGGCGGACATGGGAAGCCTCCCCGTCAAGGGTTACAGGGCTGTCAAGGTCGTCCATCACGTCAAAGCGGCTCTGGATGCCGAGCTTGCGGCGGCGCTCCTCGGAGTGCGTTTCCCGGCGCTGCGGCAGTTGTGTCGGACGTGCCTGCATCGGCTCGTCCTTCCACCGTCCAGCCCGTAGCCATGACGCCGGAAGCGGGATGTAAGTTGGATCGGTGTTGAACCGGAAACGGGCAAGTCCAGCCATGATTTCAGCTACGCCGACCCCATGCGAGATGACGGAACGCCAAGCTTTCAGGCCGTCGTCGGACGCCTCGTGGCGCGGATAGGCGGCGTAAAACGCGGCGAACTCAGGATCAGCTTTCGCGGCTCGGGATCGGACGAGTGAGCGAAGCGAACGGTCTTCTTTCTTTTCTTCTGGTGAAGGTGAAGGTGGCACGCCCGCGTAAGGGCATGGCGTTTGCACATCCAAACGTGATGCATTTGCAGATGCATATGCATCATCATTTGCATGTCCATCTGCATCGACTGAACCGCCGTTTTCACCCCCTCCTGTATCTCCTTTTGCAGCCTGCTTGCGCCGCTGTTCCTTCCAACGAAGGTCAGCAGCGGCCCGCTTCTTGGCGCTGTTCTCGTCGGCATCAAAACGCTCGGCATCCAAGCGCTTCTGGCGCAGCTTGCCATCAGCGGCGGTGAAGAACCCGCGCACGATGAGTCCGGTGTCCGCCGTCCAAGTCTTTCGATCCACCCGCGCGATGCCAGCCAACGCCCGATCATCATCCGGCAGTGGACCATTGCGCCAGTAGTGCATGAGCAGCAGCAGGTATGCCCCATGCTCCCGCGCCTCAAGGTGCATGGTATCGGCCAGATAGTCCCCGATGTAGAGGGGCATCCAGGTTGCAGTTTTGCTCATTGCAGCCACTCCTGCACGAGCCTTCGGCCCTTGCGGCGATTACAGTCGCGGCAAGCCGCAACGAGATTGCTAGGATCGGTGATGCCGCCGTTCGCCACCGCAAGAACGTGGTCGCACTCAATGGGGCCACTGGTGTCAGCGCAGTACCGGCACGCGTATCCATCCCGGCGCAACACCAGTGCGCGCATGGCGCGCCAGGCTGCGAACGTCACACCCGTTCCGCGTTCGGCCCATGTCTTTGCGGTGCGCTGACGCCGCCAAAACTCTAGGTGACGCGCGATGGAGCGTGCGCTGGGAAACGGTAGCCCGTGCCGCCCAAGATGCCGGCAGCAGAAAACCCCGTGTTCCACCTGCATGAACAGGCCCGCCTGTAGCGGCGCCGCGATCTCGCCCCAGGTCGTAAACAGGCCGGGAATGGTGAAAAACCCAGGCCCGTCTGACATAGACCAAGCCCGAATGACGGTCAGTCTGTCATTGTCCGTCAGCGAGTTGAATCTCTCGTCCTGCCATAAGGCGGGATGAATGCTGCGGACGCGGCTCACTGTCCGCGGCCCTTCATCGCCGCAGCGATCATCGCGCGGCAGTCGGCATCCACTTGGTTCAAGAAGGCCGCGATCTCATCGCGGGGCACACCATCAGCCAGAGCCTGGCGGCACAGCTCAAGTAGCTGCGCACGGCTTGCTTGGACGGCTAGATGAGCCACGGTTTTTGGGAACAAGTTGCGCGGAGACGCGCCTCGCGGTATGCGAGTGTCGTTGTCAGCCATCACCTCGATCCTTCCGAGTGGGTGGTCAGGCCGGGAACAACACTCGACGCCAATCGAGTGCCCGGCCGCCCTGCATGAGGCAGGGCAACCAAAGTTATACCTTGAATCACCGCAGCACGGCAACAGGTCCGGGAGCCTAGCGCTCATTCAGCCACATCCCGCAGCAGCCGCGCCCGGTCCGGCGTCACCCCATGCCGCGCGACGATGACCAGCCGGCGCTTGCCATACCAGTCCTCCTCGACGATCTTGATGAGGAGCTGCTGGCCGGTGCGGTCCTCGATGTGGCCCTGGAAATACGGACCCTGCTTGGACAGCTCGGCCTGGCCGACGTAATCGGCTTTCCGACGGTCATCGCTGGTTATGGTCATGCGGCGACCGCCCGCACAGGCACCTTCTCGACGCAGCACAGCAGCCCCGCCGCATCGGCTGCGTGCTCACTGTCCGGCCACCACCCGCGAGCCTGCACAGCCGCCATCACTGCAGCATCCATACGCCGGTCGCGCGCCGCCTTGGACGGCTCGACGGCCTTGCTAATGGTGCCGAACCCCAACAGCCACTTGCGGACCTCACCAGGTGAGCGATCCGTGCGGTTGATGCTGCGCGCCCAGGCTGCGGCGTGCGCCACGCCCTCCATCGCCGTCTTGAGTCTGCCGCTGGCATTGTTCCCGCCATACCCGCGCTCGACGGCGAGATAGATCAGCGGCTCCTCATCCAGCATCGCGTCAATCCAGTCCGAGAATAGGGCGAGGGCCTGGCCGTGGTCTGCGATGCCGCGCACGCTGAACATGCCGCTCCGCCCGTGGGGGCGTGCCCAGCCAACGCTGGTGCCGATGTCGAGGGCTAGGACGGTCACGCCGGCCTACATCCCAAGCGCGCGGCGATACACGTCCAGCAGGCTCTCCTGCTCAGCCACATCCGCCGGCTCCTGCTTGCGGATGCTGATGACGGCGCGGATCACCTTACAGTCAAAGCCAGCACTCTTCGCCTCGGCAAAGATGTACTTGATGTCGGAACCAAACGCCTTGCGCCCCTCCTCCAGCCGCTCGACCCGCTCAATCAAGGACCTCAGCCGGACCGCCGCGATGCCCTGCGTGGCAGCGTCCCGCGCATCGTTCTCCGGGTGCGTGCCGAGTACATCGGCCTCAATATCAAGCTGGGTCATGGACGCCTCCAGTTGTTGAGTTTGCGGGATCACGCCTCAAGCGCCAAGCGGAACGACTTAGGCTTGCACCACAACGATCGCATGGAACATTGATTGAGTTACTGGCGGTCAAACCCTGCGCCTCCAGAAAAGAATGCCAACCACCGGCAAGAAAAGAACTGCTAGGCTTGATGGTTCGGGCACCGGCTGCGGGGCGACGTCCAGTTGCTCGGTATTTCCGAGGAGGTGCCCCGATCCGGCGCTGGGCGCACTCGGCTGCACATGCGTTCCAACATCGCGGGCGGCTCTCCCAGGGGCAGCCGATACTCCCGCTATACCCAGCGCCGGCACCTCTCTGTCTGAGGGAGAGGGTCCGAACCCGCCCGCGCCGAACCCCGATCCGAACGGCGCATATCCGGCATCGCCGAACCCAAATCCCGGCCCGCCCAGCGCATACGCCCCGCCGCCGAACGCATCGGGCTGGCCGATCAGGGGCAGCACCGGCGCCAAGGCACGCGCGGGCAGCGTCGCTACGGCAGGCCCGGCCAAGAGCGGCAACGCCAGCGCCCCGGCACGCGAGCACGGCCAGACGATGGAACGCGCGATCTCCGCCGGGCCGACATGCCGGTAAAACTGCCAGACGCGGACGCAATCGATGGTGGTATACCGCCAGGCCATCAAACCGGCACCCCAGCCGCCATCCAATACCCCTGCCCCCGCGCCGACCGGATCAGCGGCTGCCCGTAGCGATCCGCCGGCAGCTTCTTGCGCAGGTTGAACACGAGCTGGTCCACGCTGCGATCCAGGCCGAGCTTGTCCCGGTTCAGCGTCCGGTGCAGCGCCGTCAGGCTCAGCACATCTCGCTGAACAGGCTTGCCGTTTGCCAGCGCGAGCGTCTCAAGCAGCAGGTATTCGGCATATGTGAGAGGCAGCGTCTCGTGTCCCACCGTGGCCCGGCGCCGGACGGTGTCCACGAGCACGGCGTCAATCAGCAGGCGTGCGGGGCGCTCCGGCTGCAACGGGAGGGTGAGAGCCGTCATGCGGCAGTCCGCCGCTCGGCCAGCATCGCCAGCACGGCGCGCCCGATGGCTTCTGCAACCTGCGGCACCACCGCATTGCCCAGCGCGGTCAGGCGCTCTTTGCGGTGCGGCTGGCGCGGCGCGGTGCGGGGGATGCCGCGCTCCCAAGTGGCGGAACGGTCCAGCCCGGCGGGAACCCCATCAGCAGTTCCACCCAATCCGCCGAGAGTGCCCCAGGCATTGTCCCGGACAACGGGCGACTGTTGCCTTGACGGCCCGTGCTGCACGATTTCCAATCGCAGGCCGTGGGAGTGGGATGTATCGCCACTTTCGTTGCCAACCCATCGCCGCTGTTGGCCGACGCTCCATGCCGGTTGTAGTTGCCGCATACCGTGGGCGTCGGCCAGAGCGTCCGCGCCGAGACCGCCTTGATGAGCGTTCCGCCCTCCCGCGACTTCCGCGCCGTCACCCTTCCGCCCTTGGAAGCCAAACTGGCTGTCGGCGTCGGCCACGGCCGCAATCCAGACCCGTGCGCGCTTGTGCGGGGCGCCGACATGGACAGCTCCCACCACTCCCGCCCACCAAGCGTAGCTGTGCGCTTCCAGGTCACCGCACACCCGGTCAGCGCCGCGAGTTCGCAGGTTAGGGCTGTTCTCAATGAGGACCAGCCGGGGTCGCACTTCCCCGATGATGCGGGCGTATTCGGACCAAAGCCCTGAGCGGGGATCGTCCAGCCCGGCACCTTTACCTGCTGCGCTGATACCTTGGCAGGGAAAGCCGCCGCAGATGGCATCCACGGCAATTCCATCTGCTGCCAGGCGGGCGCCGGTAAGGGTCCGCACGTCGTCATAGCAGGGCACTCCGGGCCAATGCTTCGCCAGGATGGCGCGGGGGAAGGTTGCGTTTTCGCAGAAGGCGACGGTGCGGAAGCCTTGGGTTCTCTCCAACCCGAGGTCAAAGCCGCCAATCCCGCTGAACAGGGACAGGAGGCGCATCATGCCCGCGCCTTTCTGCGCTCGACGCCATCCCAGGCAGCTACTGCTGCGACCGGGCATCCAGCACAATGAGCCGGTGAAGCGGCGGCGGCGGGTCCAGACGGTCCCCCACCCTGGCGAACCATATCGCCCGGCGCCGGAACCACTGCGCAAGCCGCCACTGTATTCGCATCAGTGCTCCATTCACCAAGCAGGCGGACCAGTTCCGCCCGCAGTTCAGCCGACTGCCGGGCCATGCTCAGCAGGGTGTCGGCATCGGGTCGAAACCGGCGCTGCACCCAGCCCTGGGCCGTGCGGACCGGACCAGCCGCCGCCTGCGCCGCGCGCTTGGCTGTGTGTTGCGGCCAAGCCGCACGAAACAGGTCAGCCGCCGTCAGAACGTGCATTCACGTCCCCGATCATGTTGATGGTGGACCGATAGAGGCGCTTTGTTCCTGGCGTTCACCACGGCGCCCACTCGGACAGGACCATGACGACCATCACCAGCACCGCATCAGCCTGCATGAGTGGCCACCAACTTGGCCCGCAGCCGCTCGCTCAACTGCGGACGC
>JAABUK010002182.1_pt1 | contig 35596 bp, 34 predicted proteins | sample 5559141 | NCBI WGS metagenome assembly JAABUK01 (sample SAMN10711869, study PRJNA513367) | rock metagenome | isolation source: Antarctica rocks | place: Antarctica: Victoria Land, Pudding Butte nord | collected 2016-01-03
GGATTATCCGGGGGTGGGGGGATTGGCGTTGAAGTGGGGTGGGGTGGGGCGGTGGTGGGATTGGTGGCATGATGTGAAGCAGCGACGGACGCTGAGGGCGGATGACTCGGAAGTGTATATGCCCGCTGGGACCATTTGAGATCGGCGGTTGTTGTTGTAGAGGTCCAGATTCCTTGTGCTGTGAACTGGCCTCAACTAGTCAGAAGCTACGCTATTTGCGCAGAAATCGTCGCATATTTGGGACTTTCAACACATAAACTAGACAGGCAAACAATATTACGTCGAGTCGAGTCTGTGTAGAGGCAAATAGAGTATACAAGAACAACGATAGATGGTGGATCAAGCGAAAATAATCGTCAAGCCCGACATCAGCAGAGTGGTTGTCCTAAGCAGAAAGTGTAATGGAGATCGTAGGGCAAGATTCACGACAGAGATAGTAGAATTCGAAAACTCGAGGATGGTTAAAGAATGAGAATTGTGAATCTGTACTGGCCCCGAAGAGGACGAGGATTTCAGCCTTCTGCTTAGTCATGGCGAGCATTGTGTGATGCTTTCAGAGAACCGTTCAACAAAATCATCCAAGAGGTCAGGTACTATTGGAGTCTATTACTTTGCAAGAAATGCACATACAGAAAAGGCACAGCTAGAGACAAACATATATCCATTCATCGCCTCGGCTGACTCGTCCATAACCCAGACATATACAGCACAACGACTCACGATATCCCACGCATTACATCGTTCCTTTGTCCTGTTCCACTCCCCGCAACACAACAGCAAAGACTTTTCTCTCATGATGGTATATATGTGTGATTGGAAGGCGCCAATGCTCAATTTTATGTCCGGTGATCCGCAATGCAACGATCAGTTTTCTGGGTATTGAGATAATCATGTCCGAGCGGAACCAAACCAAAGGGCAAGAGAAGGTCCAACGCAACTCATTTAGTACCACTCCTTCCAGAGGGAACTCGATTCAGAAAGGAATCAAAAGATGCTCCAAACGACGGGGTCCGAAGGTGAGTGGGTGATTGAGACGACGAGCCTATTGTGCTTGTCGGGGTGAGACGAAGATCAGAAGACACCAGCTCAGATTCCGGGGTTTCCTTCGATGGCCTCGAATTCGAGCTGTTCTTCCGACGCAGCCCACTGAAGAAGTTGGATACGCGGTGTGATCCTTCTTTCTGTTTCAAGAGCTTCCTTACTTCTTTGTCTGCAGGACCCGGATCAGGAGCCTGAGGTATGTCGAGATCGGAGCGTGGCACTGATTCGTGGAATTCAATGTATAAATTCCTCATCCCGGTGTATTTTACGCCAGTGTGTACCGAATTGTTCGTCAGTGAGCCTTTTCTGCTCGCCTCAAACACCCACTGTACCATAGTCTTGTCACCTCGTCTCGCGTAGGCGTAAAGCCTGTCGATGGTTGATGTATTCTCATTTACCAATGTGGCGGGAAGAAAATCGGAACAGATTGCACCAGTCCCCAGGCAGGTGGTTACAAAGTCCCATTCTTCTTGCTGGATGGCCCATTCAATTAGCTCCCTATCAGGTGGTTCTTTGTAAGTTAGATGAGGCATGCAGTCCATCTGGTTGAGCCTCTCCAAAATGTAAGCCATCAGGTTGAAGTCCTGGTATTTTCGGGCGAGGATCCATGGATTTTGTCCTTTCTTGTCATGTGTGAGAAGGGTAGCTCCCTTTTCGACTAGTAGATCGACAAACTCGGTCCGATTCCCATTTGCATCCATGACCCTTTTCTTGCTGCTTCTGCACGCCGACAACAAAGGCGTGCCTCCATCAGCGTCCAGCATGTCTACTTTTGGATGGTGTTCGAGAATGATTTGGGCTACGTCGGCGCGAGCAGCCAGGGCAGCCACATGTAGGGGTGTTTGTAATGTGCCATTGACAGCATCGACACTCAGAATGTCTGTGGGAATGTTGTCCAGCAAGACTTTCATCGTGGCTGCGTCTGCTTGCTCGGCGGCAAGATGCAACAAACTCTGCGAGAATGTTTCTTTGGCAATATGGCAGACTTTGTGATTGACGAGTTTTTCCACGAGCGCTGCAGACTTCGCAAGGATAGCAGCCCGCAAGGCAGTTACTTTCGAATTATTCTGAAGGCTGACGTCGGCCCCACTATCCAGAAGGATTTGCACGATATCATTGCGTCCACTTTGAGCAGCTAGTATCAATGGTGTATTGCTGTCGCGATCCCGAGCGTTGACAGGGGCTTTGCCTTGCACCAAAGAGGAGACAGAGGCTTTGCTCTTTTTGATCACAGCACAGTGGAGCGGGGTTCCAAGATCGTTGTTTGAAAGATCTAGCTTCGCACCTCGCTTAACAAGCTCGGCAACGATGTCATCAGCACCGATGGAAGCAGCGACATGGATGGGAGCAAGTCCCCTTTCGTTAGTGTAATCAATATTAGCTCCCCGGTCGAGTAACGCGACCACGTTGGCCAAAGAACGCGCGTAATGTAGTGGTGAGGCGCCATCTATGTCTTCACCATCTGGTGGGGCTGCGTTGAATAGTAGAAACCTTGTGACTCTGCTTGAAGTCCCTGTCACACTCATATGAAGAGCCGTCCTCAACTTGCTATCTTTATCGTAGACGGCTCTCGGATGTAGCTGCAAGATACGACTTGCGATATCGGTTGATTCCTCACTGTCACGACGGGAGGCAATTTGACAGGCAAAATGGAACGGCCAGGTATGTGCTCCCTTCTCTGCTGGATCCCTAAAGGCAACTGAAGCCAGGTTCGGACTACGATCCAGCAGAACTGACGCGAGATCGTAATCATTGTAGTCAATTGCCTGCATCAAGGCCGTCTGGCCGTCTGAGGATCTCCACTCTGGGCTTTTGGAGGGCAGGATGTCGAGGATGTCAATAATGCTTTGTCTGTAGTCCATACCGTGAATGCCGTATCTTTCTACTATTGTCACGTGCCCGAGAACGCAAGGCAGCTGTAGGTCTGGGAATTCCAGCAAAACTTCTGCGAGAAGAGCCTCTGGAAAATCTCCTCTTTTCCACTCTTGCCTCCGGAAGGGATTCTTGGAATTGACCATTGAGATGCCAAGCTCCTCAAACGGGTTGTTTGAAGATCGGATGATTTGGCCCGCTTTTTGAACTAAGGCTGTAAGAATCTGGGAGAAATGATATTTAGTGGCTAGATGAAGCGCAGTCCACTTCGAACGGACACCATCTTCATTTGCAGCATATACGGGAGCTCTAGGGTCGACGCCGTGACGAAGGAGAGCTTCAACCGTCTGCAAATTTCCGCTCATGACCGCGAAAGCCATTGGAGTCCCAAGTAATTGCAGCGGCCACTGCGCATGGAGCACGTAGGGCGTAGTACATGCATGCTCAAGAGCCTTCGCCGCATCTGGATGAAGCAGAAGAGACGCGAAAAGAGACTCCACGGTGGACTCATCGTTACCGACTGTCAGCGAGAAGAGCCAGTGATATGCTGAAGCGCCAGACTCGTCACATCTGCACGGATCGTGAGAAGCGTTCAAAAGTAATGAGACCATCCTGGCATTGCCTCTTCGGGTTGCCTGTACAACTGGGGCCTCTCCCCATGCCCCGATTCTATCCCAGTTGGAATCTGGAATGCTCAAGAGCTGTGAAAGGAGTTCTGTATCGTCGCAGGCAATTGCACACTCCACGAAATTCATTTTAGGTCCAGTCCCAATTGTGACTTGCCATCGGGTTAGGTGGCCCCCGAGTCGAATGAAGGACACCAACCAATGGCGAAACTGCTGAAAGTTGCTAAAATTGTGGGGCTGCGTAGCATCTGTGTCAAGTTCAAGACCTTTCAACTCCTGGTCTTTCGACTTCGCAGTCACTGTTGTCAAGGAGATCTTGGAATTTTGGCTGAAGAATCTCTTGGCACGGAACCCCTTATCCACGAGGGTAGTGTAGTCGAGAAGTCCTGGACTAGGAAGATTGGAGATTCGGCTCAAGAGCCTTGGACCGAAAAGCTGAGCTAGAGGATGTGCTTGTTCCTCTGCTTTGCGAAGGTATTGAGTAGCAGTTGAATATTCAACTTTGGTTCCAAATCCGAGAATGTAACATAAGGCAACGTGGAACGCTGCAGCAGTGGATTGCTCGCCCCCTTGGCGCAGGTTGGCCACTCGCACGAAGTCCGAGAGCATGGATATTTGATGTTCCCATAGTATGTCTCTACCTTGAAACATCTGCGAAACAATTAGCATATACACGACATGAGAAAAGTAGAATCGTACTTCAAACGTGAATTCAGAAGTGCCGACATGCATTGCAAGTTTGTGTTGAAGCGAGCTGGCGCCTGAGTTGTTCCACACCGCAACAATTGGCAATCGATTGAGATCCGAAAGACGCAGGGCTGGATCTTCTTGCAAAGTGAGCCTGAAAAGGGGCCCCAGACAGCCTTTTTCGAAGATCGGGAATGTCATCGTATTGACGAATTGAATGGCGAGGTTTCTCAAATGTTTAGAGTCAAAAGTGCCCATGACACCCTCTTCCTCCGGTTGAATAGATTCTTCCCGTGTCCCTTCGCCCGTGATCGGAGATCTGGAATCGCCCAAAGTGGTCACTGAAAGTGCTTCCCTAGTTGTCCGAGCAAAATTGGGATCGTGTCGCCATTTTCGCTTGAAGTATATCTCGCCATTCGCCAGGACCTCCCAAACAAGAAGCCCGTACGCCCAAATATCACACTTGTGCAGATTTTCCCATTCAATGGGAGTCTGTTTCTGCCTGGCCACCTCTGGAGCATTGTAGCTGCGAGAGATTAGCGATTCTGAAACCAGCAAGCCGGATCATACTCACAGAGTTGTGCCCACATATCGTAGCTGGTTCGGGTTTTCCACCGCCAGCAATATCGAATGGCCAAAATCACAAAGCTTAGCAATTGTTCCCGACGGTCGATCCCATGACTCAAATATGATGACATTGTTAAGCTTCAAATCGCCATGAACAATGCCACATTGGTGTAATGCCATCAAGCCGCAAGCAACATCGCCACAGTGAATGATCTTGGCTTTCAGTGATGATTGTGGTCGCTCGTGGAGGTATGACCGTAAGTCTCCCCCAATTCCATACTCGACGACAATGTAGGGCAAGGGGCTGCTGCCTTCCAATTTCCATCCATATCCGAGCAGTTTAAGGACGTGAGGGTGTTGAGCAAGTGGCTGATGGTGCATAATAGATATCTCGCGGACAACGGATTGAAGCCGTCGATGGAACGATCGTTGGTCGACATTGTAGTCTCCAAGTTTTATATGCTTCACGGCAACGACTTTCCCACTAAGTTTGCACTGATCAACGATAAATGTCTCCCCTTCGCCAACCTTGGGCATCATTTCCTCAATGTCGGAGAATTGACATTGTCTCAGCTTCAACCTCTTGACCATGCGGAGAACACCCTCCAAACTTTGAACCGCTGCGTCGGAGGTTTCTGTGCAAGCCAGGCCATCGACAGTCGAAACTCGAGTTCTGGATAGCTTGGTGTTCCACGAGAGGTTTGAGTCGAGCGTTTCAGCAATACTTTGTATCTAGCACAAGGCCTTGTCAGCTTCAAGGGATCGCACCAAGAGAAGCATATTTTCTAACTGTCAAAGTGGCCATCGCAGCGAGGTGCAAACCCCTGCCCCATCAGTTATTTCTAGCGACGCGGTAACCACGTCGCACGAAAGGGTTCCAATGCATCGAACGGCGCCTGAAGAGGGTCTCTGGTAGACTAATTCGAGGTTCGGTCGTCGTCCAGGGGTTTGAGAATAGCATCTGAAAGTACGATTCCAGTGCATTGTAAAGTTGAGCACAACTCATGCTGTCCACTGGACCGCTGGACTCTTCGGCCTGCTCTAGCCTCCTTGTCGCCTGATGCAGGCTCATCGCCTGATGGGCCGCCGTGGTGGTGGCTTTGCAGGGTTCAGTCCAATGGCGGTCGCTCAATGCAGAAACCGAGTCTCAGCCTCGTCCTCGTCCTCATGCTGCCCCGAGGTTTCTTCTGCTTGACATCTTCTCAACCTCGAAGGTATCCCGATCGACTTCGCATCGTCTTCTTACCAGGAATCATTCCCCCCGGTAGGCTGCGCGGCGTTATCCTGCAAGCTTAAGGTGGGAACTCGGCCCGGAGCTCTGGTCCCGCGCCGTGGCCCAAAAGGCCCCACAGTCTTGACATGTTGGATCCTTTATCCATTGCGGGTCTGAGTCTCGCGGCATTGGATCAGTTGCTGAAGCTCGGTGAAAGAACATTCGAACTGGTCGATGACTCGAGGGCTTTCGACGATGACACTCGGAAGCTCTCGAATAAGATAGCGGATGAAAACCTGCGCACACGCCTTCTTCGCGGACTACTCTTTTCGGAAGCGTCGGTCTACGACCACAAAACTCTCTTCGAGCAGTTCGAACCAGATATTCAAAAACAAATACAACTACTCCTGGGACCGTTGAAGGGAATTCTGCAAGAAGGATGTGATCTTCTTGAACGACGTTATGGGGTTGGAGAAACGAGTTTGGGACTGGTCTCCCAGACTTCGAACCTTTCCATCGCCAGCACACTCACGCCCAACACACATGTCGCTCTCCAACGCAGCAAAAGCCCAAGCCTACCAGATTATTTCAGATGGAGCTTCCAAGACAAGAAAAGGGTGAAAGCGATTGTGGATGAGGTTGGTGACCAGAATAATCGGGTTCATGAAAAGATAAAGCTATGGTGCCTTGCATCCCAGCTCGGTGTGAACGTGCAACATTTACAGCGTCTGCAACAAGATGCTATTTCCAGACAGCTTGGGTTCGATGTTGATGCAACCTTGCGTCTAACTCAGTGGGATGCTCTGAACGCTCTGTCAAGCCTGGAGCTGACAGACTCTTCGTGGAACAACTACCTCCAACCTATTACTCCAGTGGCCAATCAGGGCAAGTTTGCGACGTTCACGAAGGGCGAAACAGTTTATGTACAAGAGGGCCATGATTACGAATTTGAAGCCAGGAGTCCAGCAGATGTTCTTGATGGTCGCACACGCAAGAAGGTAGATGATCTTGCGAAGCTGCTACACCAGCCGAAAGAACAAGTCTTCCGCATACCCCGATGCGTGGGATGGAAATTCATGCCAATGCAAAAATCCATCGGGTTTGTCTTCGAGATGCCTTCGACCCAGGATGCACAGCCAATTAGTCTGCTCCGTCTGTTGTCAAGCTCCGAGGCCAAGCCAGAGCTTGGCGATAAATTTCGGCTGGCATTGAATCTTGCGAGATGCATTTCGCAGCTGCATATGGTGAAATGGGTCAGTATGCTATCCGCGGGCATTTGTTCGATGACTAACGAAAACTTCAGGTCCACGAAAGCTTCAGAAGTGAAAACATCCTATTCTTCCCACCAGCTAAAGGCGAAGTCGAATTCACCGAACCCTGGGTCATGGGGTTCAATTTCAGTCGACCAGAGTCTTTCTTCTCAGCCGGTCCCGCCAATTTTGTCCCAGCGGAGAATATATACCGTCACCCAGAGAGACAGGGCGAACCAGAACAGATATTCTCTAAGATCCACGATATCTATGCCTTAGGCGTCGTCTTACTGGAGATCGGCTTGTGGGAGCCCGCGATCAAGCTGGAGAAGAACATGTTCGCTCACGCTAGAGACAACTACGCCATTCAATCACAGCTGATTAAGCACGCTCAGAAGCGACTTGAGTCACGGGTTGGGAAGAAGTACAGAGACGCAGTAGTGAAGTGCCTGACTGGTAAATTTGAGGTCGTGGATGATAACAAGGAGGATTTGAAATTACAACAGGCGTTCAGGACGCAAGTTGTGGATGTTTTTGAGATGGCTGCAAATTTTGTTTAAATGCTGATTTGATACATCTGCTATACATACCTATAATAACAGCGAATACTATTGGAAGCTTGGAAGCCATTGTTAAAGTTCCCAGCGCTGCTATAGCCAACGATACCAGAAGCTTAAGCACGATAATTTAAATTTTCAACGCTACTACGAGAAGCTCAGTCACCATCACCTCCTCCGACGTGGCTTTTCGACTCGTAAGGCCTGTGACAAGTCTCTAATAGCTTCACATCTCTCGCACTCACGGTCGTCACAGCCCTTCTTGCAGACGCAATTTTTGGACTCGCATTTGCGCATTCGATAAGATAAGATGACCCCAAGCTTCTACACCCTTCTACCACACCCCGAGGCTTAGGTGTCCATGGACCGGTGTCTTGTTGCTCCCCTCGAGGAGGAGAAGAAGAAGACGAATCGGCAGCAGCAGCGGCGACGGCGGGGATGTCTTGTTTGGCCCGCGGTGCCGGACCTCTAGGCTGTTGCTGTCGAGAAGAAGAAGAACCCAACCTTCGTGATTGCCGCCCAGGATCCGGACGTGCGAGTTCCGCAGCGCGAGACGGGACCGGGATGTTCTTGGCGCTGAGATCCTGAGGGCTAGGACGGCTGCAGCCCAGATGAAGGAGAAGGATCGGAGGAAGAAGAAGAAGGACAGGATAGTGTTTGGTCCAGAGCGTCGAGACGCACGTGTTGTTCGGCAGGAGGAAAAGGTGGCCAGTGCCGTCGCCCAGACGAACGGGCAGGAGGCGGTTTTGAAGCTGGTCGGCGGGTCGGTTCTGGTTCCTGAGGTGGACAACCTCGCTCTTCTGGCTGTGATTCCCGAGCTTGGGTTCGTTTCCTCATGGAGACAGACGGTCGAGACCGTCGCTCAGATGGAGGAGCAGGATTTGGCTGGGAGGCAGGCTGGCGGGCCACCTCTTGCTGCTGAGGCAGATATCTCCAATCTGGGCCGGGCCGGGATAGCCCTCCCTCTTTCAGAGCAGTTGGGGCTTGCGTGCCTGTTTGGCGGGGGGATCCCCGTGGCGAAGGAGGAGAGGAGCCTTGTGTTTCCTGCCGAGTCGGGAACCGTGCACTCGACCGGTGCTCGGAAGAAGTAGCAGATGTAGCCTCCCCGGCCGGCTTTTGCTCCTGAGAACGGCCTCTTGAACTCAGCTGAAAATCTTGTGGTTGATGTCTTCGCCTGGGAGAACCAGGGGTTGGTGACCGCTGCTCAGACGAGGGAGCAGCTGAGGATGGGATGGATTGGCGAGCCGCTCCAGGCTGCCGAGAAACACTCCCTGATGGCAGAGCCCATGGCAGCGTAGGGATGGGAGGCTGTAGCCGCTGTCCAGACGAAGGAGCAGATCGTGGTGGTATGCGAGCCTGGCAGGGCCGTGGTTGGTCTGCTGGTTCCAAAGCGTCCTGCGCCTTGCTGTCGCCACAACCCATATTCGCTGGTATGAGACTAGCACAAGGACCAAGTAACCGCAATATTTGATTTGGAAAGTGAAACGCTTCCTAAGTACACTTAGGTATCGATGGGTCGAAGGGGAACTATTCGAATGTAAGCATGGAGAAGCAAGTGGCTTATCATGTTGTGTATATAACGATAGCTCACCTGCTACAAGAGACTGTGGGCAAGTCGAGCCTGAAGCAGACACTACGTCTCATACCACATCCACTGTATGTCAGGACTAAGCTGTTTGCAAGAGGAAACCAAGAGCTCTATGACACTCCCACCGTTTCGGGAAGATTCATCAACATCTTGGTGAGACTGAAGTGGCTCACTAAATACCCCTGCTTGTAGGAACATGGTTCAAGACGCTTCTGCGAATTCTGTTAGTCCGGACTCTTTCAAAACACTAGGCTATGGCTTCTCGACCATTGCATGACACTCCAAGAAAACGTTCTCTGACTCGTTCAACCAGTCATGGTAGGACAGCCTCGAAGCAAGGGTTGCAGAATGTGCGTCCAACGCGGGCGTTAAATGTGGCCTAACTCGTCCGTTCTGCCTACGCTGTCAAAAAGGCAATCGGCCATGCCCTGAGTACCCACCCGATGTCCAGTTCAAGGATGAAACAGAAAAACTGCATCAACAACTCGGGCCAAAGAAGGAGATCCATCTTGACCACAAGAGCAGTCAGAACGCTGCCAAGTGGAGAGAGAGCGAGTGGTCGACTTCCACCGATTCTGCTTCGTAATTGAATCCAGAAACAACGTCTCTGCTCGTATTTGGTTCCTCCAATAGTCAAACCCGTTGACCTTCAATCACAACGGTTGATCGACGAACAGGCCGCGACAGTCAACTGAGTCTTGCATGGAGCCAGGACATGGCGATTACTGTGAAGCCCGACCTTCAATGCTTCAATGCTTCAATGAGACCTTGACAAGTGGCTTCTACTCTCCTGACCTTCAACAACGGCAGCTAGTGTATATGTTCAAATCGTCCATGACTCCAGACAGGCTAAAACTCCCGAGGTCCTACCTCCAAAAGCGGAGTTTGGCTCGACCTGGTCTCTGCAATGCAGGGCGTAAATCCACTCCTGGACACCACGTTCCGGGCAGTCTCCTGGCTTATCTCTCCCCTTTGTACTATATGCCGAACTTGATGTACGAGTCGCGCAGATTTTATGGTCGATCGCTGAGTCTCCTCAACAAATCCCTTTCCGACCCTTGCCAAGGTCGTTCTTCGGAAACTTTGTCTGCCACCATCCTGCTGTCCTACTACGAGATGTTTTCATCTAGTCATGAGACCAGTGTTGGCTACGACTCTTAGGTCAAGCATGCAGATGGCGCCGGTGCGTTGATGCGGCTTCGCGGACCTAAAGCTCATCGCTATGGATTGGACGAAGCTATGTTCATGGCATATCGTAACGCTCTCGTTATCCAAGCTTTCGAAGCTGGTACACCATGTTGTCTTGACGGACCCGAGTGGCGAGAGCTTGCTGCCGACATCTATGAAGATGCTCAAAGAACAATAGCGGGACCAAATGGAAGAGGAATCCTTACGCTCGGCGAAGATTTCTTCAAGGAGCTTATAAGACTGCCTGGTGCGCTGAGTGATGCGCAAATTGTGGCAATCATCACACGCAGAGCTGGAGGAAAGCGGAAGGACGTTGTGGATGGTATCGTGTCTCGTGCGAAAAAACATCGTGCCAACTTGAAAGCATTATTCCACCGCTTTGACTACACTTTGCAAAAGAAGCACCAGAAAATCAGAGAATACTGTAGCGTCCCGCTAGATCCAGTCTTTCCCATCAGCTATGTCTTTCCTAATATCTTCACGGCATCGCACTATGTCGGGTTTTGGAATGTCTTCTTGCTCATGAACATAATGCTTATAGGTCTCGATAATGATGCATCTGCACTCGAAATATACCGAGTGGAAAATATCGAAGTGGCACGTCAGGTTTGCAAAAGTGCTGAATTCATGTCGACGAGCTCGTTTCTTGAACCTTTCTTTATCACCAATGCCCAGGGCCCTTCGTCACGCAGTGGAATCGAGTGTCTTAAACATCTAACATACGCTGCAGCAGAGATGAAGGTAGGTAGGCTAGAGTCTAGAACGAGAAGCAAGACTTGTCAGAGCAGGTGATATTCTGCGCATGTAGAAGTTCCAAGACGGTCTGGTGCCCATTACGTGAAGATAATGATTAAAGACTTAGCACACCAGCCACTCAACTGTTGCAGAATGTGGCTGACTATCCTCATTGTACCGATGCAAGTTATTGTGATAATGATGTATCGAAGGTCAATGCTATAGCAATGGACCGGCTAGGGTTGTCACGAGAGACCTGCAAGCTGCAGTATGCCCAGGCCGTCGTCTCAATCATGTCTGAAGACACGCAATGCTGCAATACGTATCTGCTCGACTAACTTTCGTCCAACAGAAAGTCAAAAGGCTTGACCTGAACGTTCAACCAACTGCTAAACATCAATCCTGTTCGCCAACGAATCTTGGCCCTTAACTACCACAAATGGAGCGTATTCTGGTCCTATATCACACCTCAACTTGTTACGCATATGCCCATTGGCTGAGCTGCAGCCTCATCACCGAGCTTCAGCCGTTCCAAGATAACACACCGAGCGTTCAACAAATTGGAAAGAAAGAGTCCAAACCGGCGAGCTACTTTCGCGATTGAAACCGCATGGAGACGGCTTGATCTATACCTCTTCACACACATTCAACCTCTTTATTTTGGGGATTTCCGGAAAGACCACGGAGAACGAACCAAAGTTACCATGATCTCCTTTGTCCAATTCTGGACGAGTTGGGTACTATAGTGTAAACACGTGAGCTGGACTACTTCAAAGTCGTTAGAGAAATTTTGCTCATGACTGAGACTCCAGGAGGTGTAACCGAGAAACTGTATTCAATTTTTTTGTTGGCTTTCAAGTACAGTATAGGCTGCAATCTTGGGCATCTACGGTGTGGACTCAGGTCCTGTCTGGAGGCGTTGCATAGGAGCAAACATTCACTATCCTTATCTACTGTGCATTCGATTTCTGCCTCCTCGATCCCTACAGCGACTGATCTCCATGTCTCCAGAGACACTATTCGCATGGGCCTTGGCCATATCGACTGCGGAAGTAATGTCTTTCTGCTCCATGCGGTTTATTGGGTCCGAGTTCACTCCGTTGCTCGGGATAATTTTCGGCATTGAAGAACTCGCTTGCTAGCCCGCGGAATTCTGATGGAGCCAAATTCATGTTGTTCTCTTTCGAGAACCTGAGAGGGAATTCAACACTGGCATATGCAGGTTGCCGTTAGCGGACGAGTCTCATGGTTGAAGGAGCTGTTGTTGTTACTAGTAGTGGATTGGTTAGGCATTATGCACGGCCTTGTGTTGGAGGTCCTCCTTGGCGGCTTACTCAGCATAGGCCTATTTTATCCTTCCTTGCTAGTTTGCGCAGATAGCTTCCTTCTGCATACTCTCAGGCATCGCCTTGGTGCACCCCGCAATTCCCCCAGATAATGCGTCTCTTACTACGATCGGAGGCTTAAGGATTGTTAGTGCGGCACTAGTAGTCGCTAGCTGAAATACAATGCCAAGCCTCGAAAATAATCTCACAGCGAGTATCATCACTCCAAAACTTGGTTTTTAGGATGTGTTGGAGAGATTGTGGTAGAAAGAGGTAATAGAACCCTGTCATTTGAGTTGAGTGCCCTTTCTAGTATCAATATTGGTTGCAAATTGTAGAAAACCATTGTAGTGCAGATATAGAGCGCGTAAGCGAGCTGTTTCGAGGCAATTCTACTAGCGGCGTACTAGAAATATTTATGCCTCCTACCGCTGACTGATTACTATGCCTTTAATAGCGCAGGACTCCCAACAGGTATGCAAAATGCGAAGCGCTCTCGGATTGCGGATAGGCCGCCAAACGCGAAGGAATGTGCTAACAAAATAGTGGCTTGCTGAGGGAGGGGAAAACTTGATCCTTGTTAATCATCGACGACATAATTGGTTCAACTGAACTTCGTCCAACTTGTTGATGCCCGTACAACGGCATATCTTACCCCACCATGTACGGAGTATGCTCTCGAGATCGTTGACCCCATCAGACTACGTCAGCTCACCGCCCAGAAAGGTTTCAATGCCTGAGGGTTAGCCTCCGCAATTCTTGAACCACAAAAACACGCCTTGTCCCTCTTTCCACTCTCACTTTTTGCTTTCAACATTTCAACAGCAGCGGACAATATTCTCTTTGTTCGTTGGCAAGGGAGGAGCGTCGTTCATATCTTCTTACGTTCCCCAAGAGCAGTCGACCTCTTCAGCATTAAAGGTAGTCCAAACGAGCAGATCGCACGTGTACCCGCCGCATAGCGCCTTGTTGGCCGATAACCCCTCTCATAAAATGTCTTCTATCCCCGCACCGCCCGAAAGTTCGAAGACGGAGGTCGACCTAGACAATCCGTCTGAAGAATGGAAAGAAAAAACACCAATCCGTCCTGGGCCAACGTCACGAAGGAAGAGCAGATTTGGTAGCATCTATGATAAAAAAAACATTTCTGATCGAGCAGATGGTAAAGTCGAGCTGGACCACGCAGATTGTTACGACAAGCTTGGCTTTCGCTATTCCACTGTCAGAAAATGGACCATTCTGAGCGTCATCTTTGTTGTCCAATGCTCTATGAACTTCAATGCCAGTATTTACGCCAATGCCGTCGGTGGCATATCTAAAAAATATGACGTGAGCAAACAGGCAGCTCGAGTAGGTCAGGCAGTCATGCTTATTACTTACGCTTTTGGCTGCGAATTGTGGGCACCCTGGAGTGAGGAGATTGGACGCTGGCCTATCTTACAGCTCTCACTACTTTTCACCAACATTTGGCAGATTCCGTGTGCACTTGCACCAAACTTTGGTACCATTATTGTTGGGCGTGCGCTTGTCGGTCTCTCCTCAGCCGGCGGTTCTGTGACTCTCGGGATGGTAGCCGATATGTGGGAGCCGGATGATCAACAATATGCCGTTGCATTCATCGTCTTCTCATCCGTTGGTGGCAGCACTCTTGGGCCCATCTTTGGCGGTCTCATCGAAACACACCTCAACTACAAATGGGTTTTTTGGATCCAACTCATCTTCGGCGCCGTCGTCCAGGTACTGCACTTCTTCATAGTCCCAGAGACTCGAAGCACCATCCTCGTTGACCGAGAAGCGAAACGCCGCCGCAAGTCCGGTGAAGACCCTAATATCTACGGACCCAACGAGCTCAAAGAACAGCGCATCTCTCCATCAGAAGTACTAACAATCTGGATCCGTCCCTTCGAGATGTTCGTCCGCGAACCAATCGTCTTATGTCTCTCGCTCCTCTCCGGCTTCAGCGACGCCCTTATCTTCACCTTCCTCGACTCGTTCACCCCCGTCTTTGCACAATGGGATTTCACCGTCATAACCACAGGCCTAGCATTCTGCTCCATCCTAATTGGCTACTTTATCGCCTACTTCTCATTCTTCCCCTTCATCCACCGCGACCGCCAGGTCCGCCGCAAAGACCCGGATGCCCTCCAACCAGAGCGCCGCCTGTACTGGCTTCTCTACCTCGCCCCCGGCCTAGCCATCGGTCTCTTTGGTTTCGCCTGGACTAGCCTCGGACCCCCCCACGTCCACTGGATCGCCCCTCTCATCTTCGCAACCCTCATCGGCATAGCCAACTATGCAATCTACATGGCAACAGTCGACTACATGATCGCCTCCTATGGCCCCTACTCAGCCTCCGCAACAGGCGGCAATGGCTTCTCCCGCGACTTCCTTGCCGGCATAGCCGCCATGTACTCGGGCCCCATGTTCGAGCACATTGGGAACAAGTACAAGCTCGAGTGGCCGACTACCATCTTGGGATGTTTGGCCATCCTGGTGACTATTCCGATATACGTGTTTTATTGGAAAGGCCCAGCGATCAGGAAGAGGAGTAAGTTTGCGCAGGTTTTGGCGTCTGATCGAAAGGTGATGACGGACAGGAGGCTTAGTAAGATTGATCCGGGGGGGGAGTTGGCAAAGAGGCCGATGGATCATGAGGTTTAAAGGATGTGAACACTGGATATTTACACCACTCTTTTGGGGGTTTCCTTGTATCTGCTGGGTTGAGCACGCTCATTCTGCGATATTTTCTCGCCTATCACCTCGGGATATATGTACATGCGTTCTGTTGTCGCGCTACCATGTTGGAGACTCAAGAGGCTTGAACTTGCGAATTGAAAGACCAAGAGAAAAGAAGATGATGACGAAGAAGACTCGGCATTGTCAGAACGGTACAGCGTCTAGAATATAAAGAGGAAAACAGATATCCATGGCGTTATACACGTACTGAAACAACCTTGACTTACGCATATCGATATGCAGCTCCCTCCAAAACTTCGCTTGCTCTTTTCTCTCCTCTCCCACATTCAGGACGTTGACATGAAAAATGTAAAAGCTGATGCAGTGTGTTTGATTCTACGCCATGCTATGCTACAAACCCACCACCACAGAGCAATGATCGAGAACGAGTTCTAGAACAGTCAACCCCTTCCTCGGCTGGACACAACCTATTTCTCAGACTCAAAGAGGCAAGGAGACGAGCAAGCCCAAATCGATGCCTTCCGTTCCATTCATTCATTCGTTCACCAAGTTCATTCCTTCTGTCGAGCCTTGCTCGGTCCCGGTCCTGGCCGTAGCTTTAGGGAGGTCGTAATAGAGACGGAGGTATTGATAGCGTGGGCTGTTGCGTTTACATCGGTGTAGGAGACGCCGTTTCTGAGATTGTGTGAATGTGAATGTAGAGCGGGGTCGTCTTTCTGTGGTGGTAAGGACGGCGTAAGGCTGGTGTTGTGGGTGTCTTGGCAACGGGGGCTGCGATCAAACTCGTGCCCGTCATGAGTGGAATTTTCGCGAATAAGAAGGGGAGAGACGGTATCGCCATATGCCGTTCCGTCGCGGACTTCGTGTTCGTGGAGAGTAGATTATTCCTCTGCTTCGTGGTCATCATGATCTGCGAGGGGGGATGTATTGGGAATATGGATATGAGGGTGATCGAGGTTATGATCGTGCTGATGTTCATGCAACGGGGTCTGGCTGATCGTGTCGCCATATGCCATTCCATCGCGAAGTTCATGTTCGTGCAGCACGTCTTCGGGGTCTCCGTGATGACTGTACGGACCACGGTGAGGGTGTTCATGCAAAGGTCTAGGACTGATCATGTCGCCATATGCCATCCCATCCCTTAGCTCGTGATCGTGTAGAGTTTCATTCGGTACGTCTAGGTCCAGCGCACTATTCTTCTCCTTTCCCTTGCCTTTTGTCTTCTGACTCGGCTTGCTCCTTACATCAGGGAACGAAGCTTCACCTTCCTCACTCCACCACTTGCTTAGGCCTCTGGCGAACGCTCTCTCTTCGGCACCAAACTCAACGGGTGGGCCATTAATTTGTACATCCATTTTGCTTGGCGTACCTCTTTTAGCTGGAGATCGCGCAGAGCCATCTCTTGACCCTGGGCTTGCGTCTGTGCCTGAAATAGATTCTGCTGAAGGAAATTTGAAAACAGCCCAAGCACCGCAATGCGTACTAAGAAGCATCATCCCATCGAGGTTGTTCTTACCCTGGCTCTTTCCTCTCGTGCCTAATGCTCGACGAGTCTGCACCTTCATGCCTCGCAATAGTAAGACGTCTCCCCGAACACATGTTGGCAGAGCAGTCTTGTAAGGTCGAAAAAGTTGAATTGAGACGGTATCACCAGCATCGCAGGACAAATCGGCAAGTTTCAGTGACGTAAAATAGTCTCTCGGTCCTGATTTGGCGCGTTGAGGTTGCTTTGAATTGGTGGCGATGACAGCGAGGATGTCGACTTCGTCATTGAAATGAGTGAGTAGGGAGGAGAGAGAAGGGTAATACGAATGAGGTGTTGTGAAACCTGGGGCAGGGGTATAGTGTTTTGGTGAAGCGGATTCGGTGGAAGTCAAAGTCACCGATGTGAGGTGTCCTTGCACGTCCAGTTGAGAACGCTTCTCAGTTGAAGGAGGAATCAGCACAACTATATTGCCTCGGCCTTTGGCTTTCCGACTGAGAGGTTGATGAGGCGGAGATGAAGGAACCTCTTGATTGTCGCTGTACTGACTCGGCCCGTTTGGTGTGAAGTAAGGACTAACGATTTCAGATGGGTCTTTTCCTAATAGTGGCATCTTCCCAGAGAGACGCGAGGATCGCCGGTGCCTTTCCTCCGAACCTGGCGCAGTCCACCTTTCAGACATCTCAGTTTCTTCGAAGTCTGACTTTGGTTGTAAGGCCGCATGGGTAGGCGACATTGTTTCTTGCTCCTCTTTTGCGCTTAGCGGCATCTCTAATTTTGTCAGCTGACTATGTTGCAGATCTTGCGTATTCTGTGGTGAAGGCGGCAGCTCGACCTGTGGCTTCTCATCGCGCTGCTCTGTCCGTAAATCTCGAAACTGTGAATGCTGCGCTTCTTGTTGACTATTCTCTGGAGTCGCAAGCTGATCGACTCGAGAACAAGGTCGATCTGGTTCCCTAGAAGATGGACGATCCGTGATCTTGTTTTCTGCCGCATACGCCTGGATTACCACGTGCTCTTCTATGTGAGGATCAGGAGGAACATGAAAACTTGGGGTAGAGGAAACGTCGACCAAGTCAGTTTCCGATGCTGGTGCAACTGATGGCGATCGTGACAGTGGCATCTCTGCAAGTCGCTGTACATAGTATTGCCCTTCGACTGATGGGGGAGATCGGTGGCCGAACTCATCATCGATCGAATTAACATCGGACTCGGTGGACTTTGAAATGACCTCTGGGTCTGTGTCTTCTGCCGTCTTCGTTTGCATCTTCATGCCATGCTTTATGTCCAGCACCTTAACCGAAGACGTTTCATTGTTGTCGAACTCCAGCTGAGACATCTCATTAGGCTCCAAATCGTTGACGTCCGCTACTGGAGATGTGCCTTCGGCTCGATCGCTAATCTGGCTGTAATCGCCTTTCAATCCGGCGTTGTTCTCCAGCCTTTCAACTTGTCGAATCAGGTTACCGTCGTCATCGTAAATCAGACAAATCCTCCCACTGGTAGGGCTTGATGTGGAATCAGATCGATCCGCAAGAGAACTTCTCGTTGCTTCTTCCACACCATCGTAATATGAACGACGAGTGATGTAGGGTCCACCTGCTTGCATCGCCTTTACAGCTTGGAGCGCCTTGCTCTCTTTCTTGGCCACGGTGTCCCATCTTTGCTTGAACGGGAATGGAGGCGCACTCATATAAAGGTCATGACCCTCAACCTCTCTCGCGGACACTTCGAGTGCTTCGGTCCAATGAGGAGCTCTTGGTGCAAACAAGTGGACTGGAAGCGTGTCGTCCTGCTCAGTGTCCTTCTGCTCTGCCGGAGCGTTCCTGCTTATGACGTGGGATTGCGTCCTACCGTCGACCTGATCAATCAAGAATTTTGACGTCTGTTCTAGTGGTGACAGGGTTGCGACTGAGCCTGCGCATCCAGAAACGAGATTGGTCGAGTCTTGTTCGCCCTGGCTGACAGGCGGATGCACAGGCTGGTTGGAAGGTGTGTCAGCGAAGGAAGGTTTTGTTAGATAATCCAGTACAGCGGCCTCTGTTATGGTTTTGCTTCGCTGATCAACCACATTCACGAAACTTATTGGAACGACAGGCTGAGGCTCAACTTGACTATCATGAAGAAACTCGAACTCGTCAGACCGAATCGCAAGTAGCTCTAGATTGCCTGCATGACCGCTGGTAGGGGACTCGATTTGCATGCCTCGGCCAAGTTCTTCTCGCTCTTCAACTTGCTCCGTTGGTGAGGTCAAGGCGATCGTTGAGCCGGCAGGACGCACGACCGTCGCAGCTGTAGCGTCCGCTAATGGGCTCATCACACTTTCACTGGTAGATACTGCTTGTCCAGAAGGAAGGGAAGCTGCGCCAGGCTCAATTTCCTTGACTAGGTCCTTGGAGACTAGTTCAGCACTTGAGTCAAGCTCGGATAGTTCGATTGACATGGCGGGAGAGTATCCAACGGCAGCGCCGTGCTGCTTGACAAGAGGAGATATCAGTAGTAGTCCTGGCGAAGGTAGAGGGAGTATTCGAGGCGTAATGGCTCTCGGAGGTGTAGCAACTCGTACATCTTGTTGATGCTCGTCTACCTGTCGTGTAGAGGTCTCTTCGACCTCAGTTGCTGATCGAGTAGGAGACAGCTCACCAGCGAGCCGCGGCTCTTTCACAACAACAGGTGGAGGAGGCATCATCAATTCTGGTGCTTCCTCCGAGTTGATCGGAGCATCGTAGTGCCGCGCCGGCGGAGCAGGCTGTTCAGAAGCTCTGGGATCCACTACATCGACCACTCTTTCTGCATCGTCTGATCTGGGAGCAGACATTTTCTGGATGATTTCCTCTAGACTCCTCACAAGAGACGCACTTTCTGGAGCGTGGTTTTCCTCATCGAGACTAGGTGTTCTTTCGAGATACCGCCACGATCCACTGTCACGCGAGAACCTTGTTCGTTTCCTGCCTCTCCCAGCAATGTAGCCATCATCTTCGATGACAGTTCCCAGGGCTATTCTGGCTAGCGAATCAGCTGGCAGTGATCTCTGTTTAGAAAACGCAGGAGAAGACCATGATTCTTGATTCCGGCTTCTCACAGGTGTTCTTGTTTTGGGCCCTCCATTCAAAGCTATCGCACGCAATGGACCATCCACTGACTCTGAAGGATGATGCAAGTCGATCACAGCCAGTGGAATTGTGCCTCTGTGGACCTCCATGAACACCTCTCCCACATATTCCAGGTCCCAGTCTGCTCTCTCTCCAAACGTAGATACATCTTCAACTGCATGTGCCCACTGAGCGCCATCTAGACTCAAATGAACTGTGTCACCGATCCCCACATGCGATTCAGCAACGACGACCGCGCTGTCTCCATGGAAAGTGACCTTAGTCTGTCCTTTTTCTCGGCGTTTTCGAAAGTCTGGGTCGGCCAGAAGAATAGCTGTCCGACGATCGGAGCTGGAGTAAGGCCATATTAGTGACACTACTCCATCAACAAATTTCGAATCTTGCTCGTTGACAATAGGGGACAGCTCTGTGATGGAGCATTTCGAAGCACGAGCGAGCCTGGGTGTCTGCGGAACATAGGGTGCCATAGACGAGGTCACTGCTGATACCGAGATCGACGACAGAATCTGTAGCTGGCATGCTGAGTGGTGCTGCTCCAGTCAGATGCATCAGCCACTAGAGGAACAGAGTCTACAGACATATATGCCGCATGGGAGTTCATGCTGTAGGATTGAGCAGATGCTTTGGGCCCTTTGGCCAGTCCCAATGAGGAAAGGTGGCGATCCATATTTGGTGTTTCAACATCTGGTTGTCTGCATCCAAACACTGGACGAGCATTCCAGACCGACAACACCTTGAAACAAACCCTCTTCTCCACGAAAACATCCACGCGCAGCCTCTCATTCAGCCATGCTACATGTAGCGGTGTTTCAAGAAGATTCTTCTGTCTTACTAGCCGGCTTCAAGCTCTGCCTGTCCTCCCGGCGGCCAAGGCTATCAACCTGAGTATCTGAGCCCCCTTCATTGCGGCCAATTACTTCAAATGGGTCGCATGATATGAAATGCTCTTCTGTGGCTTATCGGCCCTGCTGAGCTTGGACTTTGCGTCACGCCCGCGGGATAGGCTTTTCATTGTGAACCAGGATTGGACGCGTTTCCTTTGTTTCCCCATGAGGTACTTTATTGTGATGGGCCTCGCTGAGACAAAGGAGGTCGCCTTCACACCAGCCTTGGTGTTTCTTTCTTTGACTTGCCTGACAATCCTTTCTCTTCCTTCTACTGCCATGCGAATCTATAAATGTTTCTGATGCCTGAATACAAGACCTTGTTTTCATACCACTTTTGCTGACATCTGCAAACTCCAACTCGAACATCTCTATACGATCGAATCTCAAGTCTCCGAGCACATTCACTTAGCATGCTGTCTTTCTCTACATTGCCGCTGCTGGTCAGCCCTTTCATCTCCTCAGCCTTCGCGAACTACACTCTTTCGCAAGACTACACTGGCAAAGCGTTCTTCGATGGTTTCGACTTTTCCACAGGCGCCGACCCCACAAGTGGACACGTCCAGTTCGTCAACAAACAAGAAGCCAACAAGAGCGGTATTGCAGGCCTCATGTCTGGCGGCTTTGCCAACAACGCAGTGTTTCTGGGCATGGACGCTACGAATGAGGTTCCGACAGGAGGTCGCAAGTCACTTCGAGTGCAAAGCTCGAAAGCGTTCAACCACGGCCTCATCGTTGCCGACATTGCCCACATGCCGGGTGGAGTCTGTTCCACATGGCCAGCATTCTGGATGGTCGGACCGAACTGGCCGGCTAGCGGTGAAATCGACATTCTCGAAGGAGTCAACGAACAAACAAGCAACAGAATGACCTTGCACACTGGGTCTGGTGTCGTCGTCTCGAAAAACAAAACCTTCAGCGGTGAACTGGTCACACCAAACTGCGATGTCGCTGCTCCCGGCCAAGACAAAAATGCGGGCTGCCTGATCTCCGATAGCGACAAGGCTACCTACGGAAAAGGCTTCAACCAGAACGGCGGTGGAGTCTACGCAACGGAATGGACTTCTAATGGCATCAAAATTTGGTTTTTCCCACGTAGCGCCATCCCAGCCAATATTGCCTCAGCCAACCCAGAGCCAAGCGAAGCCTGGGGAGCTCCAAGAGCGGCATTCACTGGTGACTTCAAAATTGACGACCATTTCAAAGATCTTAACATCGTCTTCGACACCACTCTTTGTGGTGACTGGGCGGGTAAGATTTGGGCCGACTCAAGCTGCGCAGCTCTGGCTCCAACTTGTGAAGAGTTTGTGAACAAGAACCCGTCGGCATTCCGAGAAGCGTATTGGGCTGTCAACTCGCTGAAGGTCTTTGAAAAAGCCGACCCACCCAAGCTAAGGACAAGGTTTGGCGGTGCGGTTCTTCCAGCTCTACCATGAGGCATGACTTTTTCGAAATTGTCTTCTCCTATAGCATGTTGGGTTATTAGGTTGTTTTACATTGAGCAGATTCACTGAAAGCGGGGATCGCATTGCGAAGGAGTTGCTTCACTCGGAACGTGGTACGATTGCCATGCATTAGATACCCATAGCAAGCTTTACTCGCAGTTGACTTGCTTTTTGCCTAAATGACAGAGGCTTATAGCGGCACAAGAGCTTACTTCTTGCATGCGATATACTGGTAGTACTACGAAGCACCGTTTGATGAATAATCGAGTGCCTTTGTTGTCGGCTGTAGAGATCAGTTGCTGTGCAAAACGGACGAGTGATATGAAGCCGTTGGTAGGTGCGAAGATTCGGCCGAGCAGCCTGCCTTGGCTCGAAACGGGCAAGCGTCGTGCTGTTTACTAGATACGTGCTGACTGCCCGTCGCCGCTTTTACAAAGCACTATCTTGATGCCAAAGCAGGCCTCAAACAAGCCGACCAACGGTCTAATTGACGACTGCACTGTTGCACCGTGGAAGTAACACATCCTTCTCGTACGTCCTAGGTGATGAGCAAGCTGCCCGTATCGAGATGAACTTCTGAATATATAAGGAGTACAGAACTTGGCTGAGGTAGGTCATTTCATCAAAAACATCATCTCTACAAGTCTCGTTACAAAGCATCACATTTCCCATTCAGCACTTCTCTCTTGAGGTTTCTCTATCAAAGCAACTCTAGTACTCGTCAACATGGTCGCTCCACTGCCTTCCTTGACAGCCACGTGGCACAACAACACCTATCCCACTATTAACCCTACCCAGCCGCATCTCTCCCTCAAAGGCAAAACCGTGCTCATCACAGGAGGAGGGCGTGGCATCGGCGCGCAGACAGCCCGCTCTTTTGCTGCAGCTGGCGCCTCCTTCATTTCCATCACGGGCCGGACTTCGCCTGCCCTGGAGACTACCAAATCCGCTATCGAGTCACAATATCCTAATACCAAAGTTCTTATCGCAGTCGTAGATGTCACCGACGAAGCTGCTATGTTATCTGCCTTTGCCGCGCTAAGCCAGGCCAATGGAGGGAACGGAATCGATATCTGTGTACATAACGCCGGCTACCTACCGGACGTCAAATCCATCGCCAGTTCTGACACATCTGACTGGTGGTCCGGCTTCACGATCAACATTCTCGGTTCCTTCATCGTCACTCGTGCATTCCTCAAGCACAAGAATATTTCTCCGTCAGCCGATCCTGTTCTTGTTGATGTTGGTACAGGCGCCGTCAACATGACTCCGTCGCCGAAGTATAGTGGATACGTTGTCAGCAAGTTCGCGCAATCGAGATTCTTCGAGGAGGTAGCGGTTGAGGAGAGTGGCATTCGCGTCATGCAGGTTCATCCTGGTGTTATAACAACGGAGATGGGACAGAAGGGCATCGATGGTGGGAGGGAGTTTCCTGCAGACGACAGTAAGCTCATGGCCCAGCTGATCTCTTAAGCCACTGCTGGTGTAAATGTGGTGTGATGCTGACAATGCTTGCTCTCCTAGTCTCACTTCCAGCTGACTTCATGGTTTGGTCCGTCAGTCAGGATGCAGCATTCTTGAAAGGCAAGCTGATCTGGTGCAACTGGGACGTGGATGAATTGAAGGCGAAGAAGGACAGAATCGTCTCTGAACCAGGTTACTTGAACCTAGGAATGATTGGATGGCCTTTCCAACCTTAAGACATGACTCATCACTCCGAGGGGGGAATATGACCTTGGTTGTTTGGATATAGTTTGTGGCTGCTGCTTTGAGCTTAAGTGTCCATTCTGCTAGATAGATCTCTTTACACTCTCACATAATATATTTCTGAAATATGCTAAATCGTTCTCTATTAAAGACAAGGAGAATAAGTTGAAAGAAACCTGAAGATAGAGCAAAGAAGAAAAAGATCATTACAAATATTCTCGACAATGGTTGAATTGACCATGCAATCAATCAGTGTATTTCCTTTCGCCTTAAGCTCCTATTAGAATATAATCAAAACAACATTAATGTCCTCAAAAGCCGCGACCACCCAACTCTAATGAGTCATCTGACGAGCTACTGTTCACCAACGACGAACCAGAATCAATCGTCCGCATCGAAGCCTTGGAACTAATCCTGTTTAGATACTGTCTGGAACTGCTTCTCGCCATTATCTTAAGAGTACTGTCTTTTCGACGTGGCCTTAGCGCGCCTGCTGCAGTTGTATTCTAAACAGCCAAGCATGCACACACAGTGATGACGCCTGCACTACTCCCGCACCGGTAATAAATGACCCTTGTTGGGGCAAGGTATGATGCAGATGAGACAGCGGCAGCCCGGCAGACATGGTGCGCCCCATACTCTGTTGACTGTTCTCTCTTCGTCGTAGAATCGGGGCCGGCATTCTATGCAGCGGCGGCCGGGCGTGTGTGGGGAACAAGCGGAGATTAGTTAAGGGGACTGAGAGGAAGAAGAGGATTCTCCTCCTCCTTGTTGCGCCTGTGGTGTAGAGATGGCGGGTTGAGACTAGAGGATTGGCGCGTGGTTGGCTGTTGGGAAGAGATGCCGCTCGTTGCTGAAGTGGAGAAGAATAAGCTCCACGATGTTCAGGTTGAGGCCTCGCGGCAGTTTGTTTCCCCTTTCAAGGAGACCTCACTTGCTGTTCTTGAGAACGAGGGGAGGATGTCTCTCTTTGTTGACCTTGCGAAGGAGCAACGGCAGATGGCCCCTCCTTGCGTGGAAACGAACCTCGGAGCTGCTGAGAAGACACAGATACTTTCCCTGGTTGATCCTGGGAAGGTTTGGCGGAGGGCTGTCTTCCCTTCGATGGAGAAGTCCCTTCGGGACCCTGTGAAGAAGACGAAGCTGCCCCGGGCCGCCCCCAAGGAGTCGCAGCGGCGGAGAGGTACTGTTGCGGAAAAGCGCTGCGTTCCTTAGAGAGAGGAAGACGGCCAACCATAAGTTCTTTGCCTCTTTGCTCCGGAGAGTGTCGGCTTCTCTGTGGAGAAGAAGCTTGTTTCTTCAGTGGGGAGGTCCTGTCCTTTGGATGCGACTCTAGTCGTATCTCCTCCGAAATCCGAGAAAGTGAGGGATGTGGGGGAAGTAGAGACCTGTTCTTGCAAGACAGAAGGGGGACTGATCTGTTCTTGCCCCTGACTTCTGGATGATGATGATGATTCGGAGTGGGTCCTTTTTTCTTTGCTCTTGCCACAGCCCATTTTTATGCGTTCAATGTATCACGAGGTCGAAATCACTAAAAGGATAAGTACCAACGATGCTTTTATCCTGAGAAACTGGGTTGTCAAACTGGGAAAAGGTTGAGTCGATTTAACCCAACCAGAACGCCGGTACGTTGGACCGTTTTTTCAATTGGCATTGCATCTGATGCCGCATCGCTCACAGTGCTGAATGGACTTTATCCCACAAGTACATGCAAACAATGCCGTGCCGTCTCTCACCTTCCTGGTGCGACATATAAGGTGCTGAAAGCATAGGGCGGAGAGTTCCGTCCAAGGAAAGAGGTTCGCCAAGTCTCCGCCCCTTGCTCACCTCCTTGGCGGCGAGTCCGGGCCTGCTCCGAAAGTCGGGTCTGTTCCGAAACGTGCTCGTGTCCCTTGAACCACTAGCTGTCTCTTCTTCCAAGCTGGTCAAGCAAGAGTCGAACATAACCTTCCCTCAGATGATTGTCACTTACTCACTGCAATTCGGCGACGTAGGACCGTCATGCGTTTGTCTCTCTGTGCGGCATCACCTTGTGAGCTTGGAAGGCAATCCCACAGATTGTACTAGCTTCCATCAGTAGCCACAGGCTTGGAAAAGCTGAAAGTGACGTTTGTGATACGGGCGCAAACCAAAGTTGCTCAAATCCAAAGTACTTTCAATAAGGCGTCAAAGTGCGCTGGCGTCGTACACTGCAGCAGATTTTGCTGACAAGATAAGAGCCTGATTTCCTCATTCCTTGCGTCTGATGCAGACCTGCTCCTTCGGACGCGCTTTTGGGCGTTCGTTGCCAACACCTTCCATCACTCAGCTTTCAAGGGGCATCCCATCTCGAGCACTCCTCTACCGGAATCCTTCTTCAGTAACGCCAGAACGCCCTTTCACTTCCTCGTCAGCTGCGTAGATGTCACTCTCCGCCGAACAAAACATCCGAGACACGCTACGCGAAATGCGACATGATAAATGGGGTTTCCTCATATACCGCTGTACGTACGCCGACGACCCTGCCTGGGCCCGCTTCAAGCAGATCATAAACGAGCGCTCGCGCCAGGACGTCGCCGACTCCGACGTCCCAGAGCTGGCAAATAGCCTCGAGTGGACGTTCGTTGAGGACTCCACCACTCTGGACAGGGCCTCCAAAGAGCTCACCCGTGCCCGTTTCCGCACCTGGACGGCTTCAGGTGCAGAAGAGGCTGAGCAGCCGCGCGCCATCGGCCACTGGGCGCCCATGAAGTCGCCGCGATATGAGTATTTCGTCCGTGCGGATGAAGGTGCGTTGCGCAGTTTCGTAAACGAGGCCCCCCAGCCGCCAGACTTCGATTTAGAGGGCGTGGGTTACGTGAACCTCGTCGACGCCAGTTGGCGGCCGCATGACGACGATAGCGAAGACCTTGACCGCAACGACCAACCTTTCGAGCCGATTGAAGGCTGTCGCGCAGGGAACGTGGGATGGATGAAGACAGCTTCGCAGATGGTGGGTCTCTCGGGCTACGACGCATTTACAACCCTCGGAGATTGGTGTGCGTTCTCTAAAAGACCACCGGAGGTAGTGACCTATTGAGCATACGACAGTATTCCATCAAGATACAGGAGGCCAATACAGGCTCGATGCAGCCTACAACTCACAAATGTACCTGGTCTTGAGGCATTTTAGGTGGGCCTAATGCCAATCCACAGTTTGAAGGGCCTATATAAGTAACACGTTTTACGTCAATTGATAACACCTCAATCACCACCATGAATCCTCGATAGGATTGTACAAACCCGTTCGGATGACTGCGAACATTCTGATCTACTTATTAGGTCTATCCGATTCTAAACACCGCCGCCATCTGCCCCTAACGGCCCTACCAGTGGAATCAGAGCCTCCGACCGCGCAGCGGTGGTGAGAACCATCTACAGCCTCAGGATAGCTCGCAAATTACGTTGAAAGGTGCAGTGTCTCGAGTAATGATCGTACTCGCCTACGAAGAGACAGTCTGGCTCGGAAATCCCTTTGTCCTCGTAGGAAGATACCCATGGCGGCCATGGAACACGTCCAGTTCAGAACGAGGTTGACATTCCACGGAAGTGTATAGATGTCGACACCAAACCGCCTGATTCTCTAGACTTTTCAATTATCGAGAAAGTCTGGAGTCTACTTGAACAGCGAGCAAGGAGGCGCCACTACTTCGATAAGGCTTCCATGAAGCAGGCGCCGCTGGAGAAATGGGATAAGATCTCTCAAAAGGAGATTTAATAGGCTCGTGGAGATTTCGTGCACCCAGCCTGGTACCAGAACCAGTGAAATACGCGCTTTCTGCCCACAAGGCGTTGACATTGGGCCTCCTCCCCGCAGGTATGCCTGGTATTACACCCTTCAGCGAGTGTTGCTCGAATTCTGGCTTCCAGCCTTGGACGACGTTCATGTGGATCACATGATGCCCAAGATGTTACACTGGTTGGCGCAAAAAGCAAGATTTGAGGTATCTTACATAGCCCTCGCATGCTCCGGGATCATGTTCGATCATCATAAATACAAGGGACCTTTTCTATCTCGTGGACACGATCTTTAATCCTCAAACGCAGACTTCATGTCCGGGATCTTGTTTTCAATCTCGAGCAGTTCCGTGAGCACACTGTCGCGATACGGTGAGTTTTGTGCGGCAAAAGCCTGGCGAATCACCCGTATCTGGTTTGCGACATAGGTGCGCGCAAACTCGGATACCTGCTGGAAATAATAAGGGTAGAATTGGTCCCAATGCGCAGTCAAACCACTGGCGCCTGGAGTGTTTCTCTCAATCACTGCCAACTCGTTCCGTACGGCAGTGGCGGTTTGATCCTGGCGCGTCACCATCGCGTTGTTCCGCACGTAATCGAACACGCCAACGGTCTGCAGAATGTTTTACCCATGATGAGCCACAACCTTTTCACTACCGTTGCTGAGAGGGAGTATCTACCTCGCGGAGCAGTGTTATAACGGCCTCAATCGATGGTTCGTCGCCGGCAGCACCCGCCGCAGCGTAACGGCGCACTCTGCGCGGGTCTATCGGCGAGACGAAATTCTCAATGCGGCCCTTTGCAGCATTGACGGCATCTTGTAGCATGGTGAAGTGTGACGGGTTGGTGGTCGACCCGAGTGCTTCGTAGATTCGGTCATAAGGCCTTCGAAGGTCTCCGGAAGCAGGCGTGAGAGGAGGCAGCCGTGCAGGTAGGCCCGCAACGTTCTGCCACACGTCCTGCCAGAAGGCATTGGCTATACGCGGCGTTCGTGTCGGAGGTCCGGCTGCGTCACCTCTCTGGCTGGTGAGCCTCCCATCATTGGCGACCTTAGCAAAGCGACCCACTATCATTTGCTGCAGCTCACTTTAGCAACCAGGTAATTTTGGTCATAGGGACGTTCTACTTACCGGGATTGGGTGTTCAACTTGACCCATCGCTAGGAAGCGTATGAAGGTTGATGAAAGGCTGTGGCGCAGTCCGAACATTGGAGCAGCGCAAAGATCTCTGCCGGAAGTGTTGTTGGTAGATGCCTTGGAGCTGGTTTCGCAAATTGACCATGTGTTGCGCTGGAGTCGGGTAACGTCGTGATCGCATCACAATTTGGGCGGACGTAGCGAAAAGCGTCCATTTGTAAGGATTTTGAGAACCGCGCTTGACGATAGCGGGTTGTCCTGCCTCCTCTCGTTTCGAGATACTGCCATAAGCACCTTGTGCAGATATCTGGCAGGCCCCAGGGTCCAGATCGCAGAGCGTTGTCTTACACGTGAGAGTTGGTGGCGGAGGCCTTTTGACCTTGCGGCGTCCGTTCTTTGCCTTCCCCCTATTGACGAGAAAGTCAGCATCGTCTATGTACGGAGGTGCAGGAGTGCGTCAGGACTACTCACAATGACGACTCCAGAGAGCGTCTCCTTGTGGATCGTTCGCTATCGTGACTTCGTCCGAAGCACATTTGGCATCAGGGCAATCTCCAAACGAACCAGCCTGGAGGCTACGTCAGCACTTGTGTCCCAAGGATCAGGCCTGTTATGCGGCTGGCTCCTGGCAGACCAGACCGAGACAAGAAATATAATGGGAGAAGCTGGCAACTCACCCAGTGACAATCGTATAGGGAGTGTTCGATGGGCAACAGTGTTGCTCTGGAGATTCAGTCAGCATAGCCGGACAAGCACACTTGGGCGGAAATACTCGTCAGATGGAAGATTGTGCACTGGTCTCCGTCTGCGCTGTGTGCATTGCTCACTGATATTTCGGTGCCAGAGTCACAGGAACCGCCACTTGAGCATTGGTCAGCACGATCAACCTTGAATGGCGACAATGAGTCTTACCAGCTGGTCCAACGGCAGCCATTGATTACATCTTTCCAGTCTCCTGCGTCACAGCAGAACACGTTGTAGCCTCTACTGCACTTAGAGTTGCTACTACTTTCAGCATTGAATCCACCTCCCCTGGTTCGACTTGTCAGCCAGAACCACGACCTCATGGTTGCCCTTTTGAGAGGCGTTGACGACGACAGAAACTCACCATGAGGATCCCAAGACCTTAACTTCGCCAGGATGGTATTGTCCGTTACAGTCCAATCCACCTCCTCGCCAGGCACAATAGCTGGGCGCTGTGGCAGAAGGGCAACAAATAAGGCGGCGTCAGCGATGCCTGTTCAAATGCTCTCAATACCACCGTCGCGAACTGCCCGGCCTTCCAAGGAGTAGTATCAGCCAACAACCCCGGTCTGAACCCCGACCGGCTCAAGTCGCTCTGCACCACCGACTGCCACAGCTCTTTGACGAGTGCCCGACAGACCATCGTGCAAGGCTGCACGAACGCGTCGTCAGATATCATCCTGTGTACGACTGCATTGCGTATCCCGGTATTCGTCTTTTGATCTGTTCGTGTGCTCGAGCAATGCTTTCTGACCGCATCCCTAGCCACTCTCATCATCGATCGTTTCCTCCACACCTATGACCTGTCATGCAGGACAGATTCGTAAGGCTCCCCAACCCTCTTCTCACCTGTTTGCGGTAGGTGGTATGCTATGCGGTAACGGTGTTGCTGAACCGCCCGCCAGAAACACTAAGCAGTTCTGCGACGATGTCTTCTTCTCATGGTTGAACCAGTCAACCTTGGGCACATCCCAAATTCGCTCCGACTGCATGCTTGGCATCGAGCAAATTCAGCTCAACTCTCCTTTCGGCTACGATGCTCAGCTGGCTCAAGACTTTAAGTCACTCACCTCGAGCGGTGGTGCTGCTGGCTACAGCTTCGCCTCGCCCACAGCTTACGCACTGAACTCCTCTGCCACCGCTCCGACTGCCACTCCAACTTCCGCCGCATTTTGTTCCAGCCCCCACACAGTGCAGCCAGGTGACGGCTGCGACACTATCGCCAGTGCGCAGAATGTTTCGACGTATGCTGTCATCTCTGCTGGTCATCTTGACCCTGCTTGTGACAATTTGATTCCTGGGACTTCTCTCTGCCTACCAGGTCATTGCACCCTGCACCGAGTCCAAGAGACCGACACCTGTGCGAGCATCGTGTCAACCCAGAGTAGTGGAATGACTGGTACCAATCTTTTGGCCTGGAATCCCAACATCAACTCACTTTGCGGCAATCTCTATGACCTTGCCGGCACCCAGATCTGTGTCAGGTAAGCAGCATGATGAACTACCTCGTGAAGTCCTCGTGACCATATTGGAACTTCCATCTTTCCTACTCGATGACCCACAGATTCTGTCTGACTCTCGGGGTGTTCAGTCCTCCCGGAGGCTCCTTAGGCCAAGTCGCGATTACCTCTGCTCTGGCTGTCTCGACTGCGTCTACCGCCGTCGCAAAGCCTACCAATGCCCCTGCCGAGTCTAACTCATGCTGCGCTAAGTGGTACACCGTGAGTCTCCCCCCCTTGCTCCATCAGTCTTTCATCTGCAGACTGACTCCTAGTCCAGATCCAAGACGGAGACTACTGCGACAGCGTTTCGATCCATGCAAACATTGCCCTCAAGGACTTTCACTTCTTGAACCCAGAGATCAATGCCAATTGCGCTAACCTGCTCCTGGGCCTCGCGTACTGCATCCAGGCGGTCGGTGATATCTCGACCTATTCGGGCTACCAGTCATCTTCCCAGTTTTACAGCTTGACGTCAATGACATACACCCCCACGACGTGGACTCTCCCGCCGGTGCCATCAGCCAGCGCTACAATGGTAGCCCAGTTCCCTACAGCATCGGGAACCATCGCCAACTGTGAGGACTACGTCAACTACCAAGATGTACACGGCTTCGTCGACCATTCAAAATCGCCAGATGTGTCAGTGCTTACCGCCAACGTCAACAGTTGCGTCTACCTTGCTGCGGAGTGGAGTGTGACGGTCGGTGACTTGCTCACCTGGAACCCCAGCCTGTCTTCTGTTAGGCCGTGCGCACTCCAACCGAACTCCAGCTACTGCGTTCTCCAGAGCAACGCCTCTGCGCTGCGTGAGTAACAGATTTTCCGAACCTTCCGGCGCTAAAGCTGACTCATTACACAGCTGTACAGCAGCCGTCAGCCCCGTGCATTGCTGTCGATAAAATTTACGATGGGACCATTGCATCATGCTCATGTTTCACAACTATCTCCGGCACCGGGACCGGCTGTACGCACCCTCACCCGTCCTCCCACACTTCTCGCTGTTGTTGACAGGACATTACTAACACCCGTCCCAGATGTCCTGTGCTCCGACATCGCCTACGACAGTTCCATCAGCCTAAGAGATCTCACGAACTGGAATCCCCGGGTAGGGTTGAAATTGCGACACAGGCCTGTCCGCTAACCTCGCCCAAAACGACACTCGAGCCATCTGCCTTGGCGTCAACCCTACCGCGCCCACCGTTACCACAAGCGTTGGATCTTCCGGATCAGGCATACCAACCGCTGCTGGCACGTCATCGTCAATGGGCCCGACGCAGACGGGCGTCATCGCCGGCTGCACGCAATTCTACACGGTGCAGTCGGGCGACTCATGCGCTGCCATTGACGCCAAGTTCCAAATCTCTTTCGCGCAGTTCTACTCTTGGAATCCTGCTGGTGGGGCTGCCTTTCTCCATTGCTCTCCACACGCACGTCGGTGGCGGTCACTAATACACTCCCCCAGTCGGCTCAAACTGCGAATCCCTCTCGCTCGGCTACTCCTACTGTGTCGCCGCACCCACAAGCACACACTCCAGCTCCGTCGCTTCCTCTGCCACCGCCGCACCGACCCGCAGCGGGACCCCAAACACCTGCACCCAGTACTACACCGTCGTGCGTGGAGATAGTTGTTCGAGTATTGAAACCATGTTCGGAGTTGATCTTGCGACGCTGTATAGATGGTATCCGAGTATCGGATCCAACTGTGAGAGTCTTTGGCTTGGGTATGGAGAATGTGTTGCCGGGGGCCCTTAGTCGATGTAGACCAAGGGGGAAGGGGGGGATGATGTTGGAAGATATTGGCACACGTATATACATCTTCTTTTGTGTCTAAATTACGACCCGTTGAGTCTTGACGGACACTGGCTCGGACGGTCGTTGCAGTAGAATGAGTCGGGGTTGAACGGGATGTTATTGGGTCTGCAGCTTGCAGTCCTCGCCAAGGGCCTACCCTGTCTCGCAAAGCAGTTCTTCTAGTTAGGCAGGCAACTCAGCTCGCCAGTGATCAATTTCAACGCAGATGCCACAATCGTCGCAATACCCGGCTCCGAGCATGATCATGTTTCCTATATCCCCTTCTCCATCCGCTTCCTCATTGGTTTTGCGATGAAAGGTGAGCTGATATTAGCTCTGAAGATCTCCCATCATTCGTGTCGAGCTCTGAAGCGTCTCTGATTTCACTCACCGTCCTCGCAATCTCGAGTCAAGACACGTAGTATGCGGCCATCCCCTAAGTACTTTCCTTGGTTTGATCGTTCGATTCATGAGTGCGGGCTTGGCTTCAAATCGATAACATGTCTCAATAGCTAAATATACCTCTGCTGAAAAAGCCTCTCTGAGTGCAATTCCTACAAGACATGCCGCACAGGGACCAAAGTAGATGCACACACTCGAGTTGCTCATTTCGGGAAATTACAATACAATCGGGCGGGATATGTTCCAAACACTAGGGACCAAGGAGCGACTTCAGTTGGACTGATTTGGGAGAAGGATACCCAAAGAGCAAGGTGATACACGTAGAGATAGGCCTAACATTTCCTCTTCTTCACGATACAGTGCAAAGGCACCCGCAGCGGCTCCAACTGATTGAATTCGAGCATCGACGATCAAGCTCATTTGGCCTCGATTTGCTTGCAGTCTCCAGGATCATAGGCGGCTCTTTTCAGATGCATCACCCAGGCTAGCAGTGAGTCGCCGAGCTTCAGTGAATCTTTATCAAAAGCCATCCGTAGTGATTGAATGTCGTGGAGGGCTGAAATTGGATTCTGTTCTGATGACATCATCTCCATAATCCGCCCTTGTTTTCTGAGTTATTGGTCAAGATCAGCTTCTCAAATCATTCTGCATCGCCTAAATCCTCACAGAATCGGCGGTGCTAGATAGATCCACTGTCAGGGGGTTTTGCAATATTGTGACTTAGTTTCTTGTGTGGTCGATTTCTTGGCATCCCTGAATCCATGGCACCACACAAATAGCTCTTCAACGTTCTTGGTCGCTCATCGATGCAAAAGACTTTTCGTCAGTATCTGAGGATCTTTCGTGCTCTAAAACTTTGCAGAATGATCATCTGTCTGTCCTTTTGGCAACAATATTTCAACATCAAGTCTGGTCCTTGATGCCCTCCGAATCTGAAGATGTCGATTCGAAATACATTGCGAAGCTTTCCTATTGTCAGCGCTTCGACTTCTCTTCGGTGGGTCCAGCCATCTGTTGAGCCCCACAACTGTGACTCGTCTTCCGAAAAGGGTAAGGCGAGCGTTGAAAGCAGCTCTTCACCTGATCAAGCACGAGAATCAAGTGGACCATCAAGGTGAACTACTGATGGATTTCACAGTTTACAACTCCACCCAGCTTTCCTTCTCCAACATAAAAGACTGCTTCTCCCCCGACCTCTCCTTGTTCCTCCATGCCACCGCAATCTCTGCTCTTGACTCTTCTGACCAGAGTAATCAAGCTTTGATTGAACTGACGTCTCTCTTGTCACCTTGACGAAGAACCCCACTGCTTTCTCTTCTCCGAGATCTCACGGACATCGTACCAGCACAATGGCAACCACCAGAAGCCCGCTGAGCGATGAAGGTTACTGGACCGGCGACGAGAGACCTCTCCCTGCTGCCAAGCGCCAGAAGACTTTCCATGTCACCAGCGTCCCCCAGGACAGCGAATTCGATGCGACAGTTGAAGAATTGTGCTTCCTGTGTGCGGAACTAACGCTGAATGAACCACCACCTCCTCCGCCCGTTCTCATCGTCACCGACGATATGGACACCCCTTCTTTGATCGAGCGAAGGCTTGCCCGTGCTGTTCGGATCGGAAGCGATGCAAACATTGCTGAGATTGACCGATTTGCCGGTGAGCAAGATGTCCATCTGGGACTCAAGCCACGGCGAGTATGGCCTCAATTCATCCATCCCTTATGGCAGTCAAAAAGGGCGGCGGACCACGGTTTCAAAAAGCCAAACTGGCTATATCCGTTCCTGAACCGCTCTGACTACTCTCCTGGGCAGCTTTACAAGCAAATGTGATTTGTTTGCTGGAAGGCTTTCCATGGCCCTTGGAGTCAAGTACGCGTGTTCCCTTTCCCCAAGACACATCCTCCTTCTCATCGTCATTCTCTACCTCTCTTCTCATCGTCTCTCCCTTGTCGTACTGCAGGCCGGAACTACGGACCGTCACCCTTGTGAGCGGGAAAGGCACAAGGACCGTCTAGAATCCAACCCAGTTGTCAAGTCTCCTCCTCCTCCTCCTCCTCCTCCTCCTCCTCCTCTTCTTCTCCTCCTTACCGCTCTCACTTGTCATCCTGCAGGCCGGAACTACGGACCATCACCCTTATGACCTTTCGAGGCATAAGGACCGTTTAGAATCCAACCCAGGTATCAGGCTCTCCTCTTCTCTCCCTCCCTCTCTCTCTCTCTCTCTGCTTTTCTCGCGAACAAACAAACGAACGACGAATACCTCTTGCCCACCCCTCACAACCATCCAC